>JGI20163J15578_10000201_pt1 | contig 24959 bp, 28 predicted proteins | sample TergutCu122P1_FD_15578 | JGI IMG/M metagenome (IMG submission 15578)
TAAAAAGGATAACGCATAACAATTCTACAACTATAAAAGTTTCCGATATGTCGGAAGTTTTTAATTCATGAACATTTGCGGGGGGCTTATGCGGAGAAAATGCCAATAACAGCATCAATAACTTTACGGGTTTTTTCTTCGGACAAGCGTCCGGCAGAAAAAAGGATAATATTTTTATCAGCAGTAAATATCTTGTTGGGACGAATAAAACTGTCCACAGGCAGACCGCCGGAAATAAAATCACTTGTCAGTAAAGGCAGTGCCAGAGAATCGAATTTGGCTTTGCTGGTTATTTGGCACACGATAATATCGTCTCCGGGGAGATTGGCCAACACAAAAACCGGGCGTTTTTTACTACCCGAAAGATCAGTGAAAGGGAAGGGAATAACAAGTACATCTCCTTTTACAAAGCTGCCCATGCCTCATCTTCTTCCGGCGTGTCCCACTCTTTTTCTAAAGCAGCTTCGCTCAACAACATAGTTTCCGGTAACTGCGAGAGCTTTCGGTGTTTTATCCAAGCCACAAAATCAATGATTTCATCTAAACAGGCCGCAGGGAGAGACTCTATCTCTCGTAACAAAACAGCACGATTCGTCATTTGAACTCCTACCATGTTAATATAGCATAAAAACGGCGGCGAGAAAAGGAGGAGGCGCGATGGTGACAGACACGGAAATTGAATCTTTCCATTTTTAAACTTCTCCCCGAAAATTATTTTGTGAAACGTTTCACAAAAAGTTATAAAAAAACAGACAATTCTTATGTGGACTCTGAGGTTTAATCTCTCTTGACTTTACATCAAAATCCCAAGTTTAAGAAATTATATGCAGAAGAAAAACACCTGTTAGAATTGGGTATGGCAATTACAGAAGCCCGTGAACAAAGAGGTTTGTCTCAAAAAGAACTTGCCCAAAAAAGTAAAGTTACCCAACAACAATTATCCAAAATAGAAAATGGGGTAAATTGCAATATGCTCACATTCCTAAAGGCATCGTCCATTCTTGGTCTTGATTTGACCCTTTCGGCATAGGGGTGCGGCTTGCGAATAACAGGGTGCGCTGTGGCAGCTGCTGCCGAAGAAGGTACTCCGGCAAAACGACGCATGAGACTCTTGTCGCAATAAATTAGCTTGTTTGTTTTACAATTGTTAGTCGATAACCAAGAACATTAGCTATTTTTGCAAGCGTACTGGCTCTTGGGTCTGTTTCGCCGGATAGTATACGGTATAAACTTGCACGATCTACATCGGCTTCTTTCGCTGTTTTAAGCATTCCTCTTGCACGAGCTGCAGTTTCGAGAACATGAATAAGGTACTTTGGATCAGTGTCGTTTTTCGCTTCTTCAATAGATGCTTCAATAAATTCCTGAATCTCTTGTTCCGTTTTTAGCTCAGAAGCAATATCAACAGGATAAGTTTTTATAGCCATATTCTAAATCCCCTTGGCAAGCTCTGCTGCCTTATCTAAATCATTGTCTTGCGTATCTTTATCTCCACCACAAAGCAAAAATACCACCTTATCATTTCTTATAACATAGTAAAGTCTGTAACTAGGACCATAATCAATTCGCATAGCCCGGACTTCTCCACGTTCGGTTTTCCAATCACCAAAATTTCCCAATTTCACACGATCAATACGTGCTTGTATTCTGCGTTTTGCCTGATTGTCACATAAATTGGTACGCCAGTTTTTAAATATATCCGTTTCTGAAATGTGGTATTTCATTATTATTAGTGTAGGTTATTGCCTACACATTGTCAAGGGTACTAGTTGGCCAACGCAGGTCCAGCTTGTGCAGGGCTTTAATCCGCTATTACAAACTTCAAGTTAACGATTATACTAATTCAATGCAGGAAATCATTAGCCGTGAATTGGGCTTTTTTTTCTATATCTTTTCAGTAGTATTTTCACAAATAGCCGGTTACTGGTTTCTTGGAATGGTTATTGGCTCTCTTGTTTCTGTTTTTGGCAAGAAAAAATTGAAAGAGACCTTCGCTTCTTTGCAAAACAAACATTTGGGGGTTTGGGGCATTTTTCCCGCTTCCATTATAGGGATTGTCTCGCCTCTTTGTATGTATGGAACTATTCCAATATCCGCTTCGTTTGCCAAAAAAGGGATGGGCGAAGACTGGCTTGCCGCTTTTATGATGAGCTCCATTCTTTTAAACCCTCAGCTTATTTTTTTCAGCATGGCGCTTGGCAATGCCGCATTGGCAATCCGTATTATCAGCGGTTTTCTTTGCGGTATTACTGCGGGACTTTTGGTTCACATTTTTTACAAGGACAAAAAATTTTTTAATTTTAAGGGTTTTGACGAGGCAGAAGACCGCGACACCGATCCCAGCCTTCTTTTGCGGTTTTTGAAAAACCTTGGGCGCAATGTGAAAGCCACCGCTCCTGCCTTCCTCATTGGCCTTACGCTTGCCTCTCTGTTTCAGCGTTATGTTCCGCCGGACATTGTGGCCGGTCTTTTCGGAAGGCACAGGGGCTTCGGCCTTTTGATAGCCACCAGTATAGGGGTTCCCCTGCATATCTGCGGGGCGGCCTCCATCCCTTTGCTTATATCATGGATGCACTACGGCATGTCGCTGGGTTCTGCTGCGGCGTTTATGATTGCAGGCCCCGCAATGAAGATAACTAATTTGGGGGCTTTAAAAATCGTACTTGGTTTAAAGGCTTTTGCAATTTACATAGCTTTTGCCGCACTTTTTGCCATTTTTATGGGGTTTATTGTTGATTTTTCTGCAGTTTAAAACCTTAACGGTTATCTATAACCAGCATTAAAGCCTCGTCCATGGTTACCGGAACTCCTGCACGCAAAAGCTCATTTTTTGACAAGCGCAGCCAATGCCCAAAGGTTCCCGGTGCTGTGCCTGCCGGGTTCATGGGAGCAGTCCATGCGGCTGAGCGTATCCTTGCCGCTTCCGGCATAAGAACATTTCTTGTCGCCCAAACATCCAGCGCAACAGGATCAACAGAGGCGGCAATCAAGTTCATTTGCAGCGCCTGTGCATAGCTTAAACGCGGCCCCTGATCCGGGCCTATCCAAATCATGTCAAGAATATTGAGGGCGGGAACCCGTGTCCCTGCCATAAGCGTGCCCATCCCCCCTGTTCCAACACTGTTATGGGGACGTCTGCCGGACAGCGCATTGGAGGGTACTCCCATGTAGTTTTTTACAGCTCCGGTTTGATGAAAAGTCCAGTGGGCTTTCAAAACCGGAATATTAATAACTTTGAGCCCTTCCCGGTTGTAAGTTCCTGTATTTGGATTCCAAATCCCTTCCCTAAAGCTGACCATAGTCCCAAATTCGGTAGTAAATTTGGGGTAGGAAATTTCAAGCCCTGTACTGCGTATGTTATTTTCCACAACAAAGCCGTTTCTTGTATCCCCTGCCGAGAATTCAGCAACCCGCACTGCAGTAAAATCATCCCACAACACGCCCGTTACCCTGTAACCCCTGGCCTGAAAAGACCGGATTACATCCATGGTTGACAGCCGCCTGCAGGCGGAATTGGCATTTGGCCAGTTTAGGCTTCCTATTCCCTGACCGTTATCCGCTACAATAATTTCACCGTTAAAACCGTCCGGATGATTCAGTACTGCCTGTATCACACTGTATATGAGGTTGGTATTGGTGCCGCCGCGCTGATCCCATTGGGCGTTGATTTTTAACAATACCACATCGCTGGAAGCAATCAGGCCCCGGGGAGACGCCGAAGTTTGATAAAAATAAAGCCCATGGCTTATCATGGAGCGGACAAGCCGCTCCATGCCGTCATCAGTACCGTCAGTACGTTCCACAAAAATTTTGGAAATACCCCCAGGCAAAGCAGGCTGCGCCGGTGTTATTTGTTCCTGCCGGGAAAATCCGTTTTCAACAGCGGAGGGCGCGGCCAGTATGTTTACAATTCTGCTTGCGCCGGCGGCGCTTAGCAAAATCAGGGCCAGTAAAAGGATACCTTGTTTTTTTCCTGTCTTCATAATGGATAATTAACGCACACAGCAAAGAAATAAGTCAATTGGTGCGCCGGGTAATAGGGAGATGTTTGTCACTTAAATCAAAAGCTGCAAATTCCTATTGAAAATTATGGTTTTTTGCACCATAATTAAGTTATATGAAACGAACAATATTAGCCATTTTTCTCTCTATTGCAGGAATGACAGCCTTTGCTCAAGGCGCGGATATGTCACATATTTCCAGGGAATTCATGAGAACCGGCGGTACCTTTGCCGAGCGTCTTGTAATTATGGAAAGCGTCCGGGATGCCGGAATGACAGGAATTGGAGAGTTTTACCATGAGGCTCTCCGGTATGTGATTCGCAGAATGCCGGATATCGGTAATTTCCAAGAGCGGGTTGCAGCTGTGGAAACCGCAAGAATTCTGGCCCAGGGGCTTGGCGCTGAAAGGCACAGGGCTGCTGCTCCGGAACTTTGGGAAATAGTTCAGTTTGCCGACGTTGTCAGGGATGTTAATGACGGGCTTCTTATGCAGGATGCCCTGATTGCTCTGGGGCAGGTGGGGGCTGCGGAATTTGTTCCCCATATTGCTCTGCGTTTAAGAAACTTTAATGACAGTGTTACTGCTGATGTAGAAACCAGACGCAGAATTCAGCGCGGAGTTGCAGGCTGTATAATCGCACTGGAAACTCTTCAGGAAATTGAAGGTTACCGCCCTGTATTTATGGCTTCCGTTGGCTGGTATGATCCTGCAATCAGAACTATTGCCCAGCTTGCCCTTCCCAATATTACTGACGATCCCAGCGATGTCATAATTGAAATTATCCGGGATCCTTCAGTTATCCCCAGTATTAAACTTACAGCCTGGAACGAATTATTGCGCTCACAGGCGCCGGATGCTTCAAAAGCGAGAGCGGCGTCAGCAGCCCTTGCCACAGGCTGGTTTGTTCATACCAATGATCCGAGTGATATAAGGATTCTAAGGGAAATGCGGATAAGCGCCATCAATGTTATCCGCCAGTTGGGTGCTGCGGACGATTCTGTTTATGTCAATCTGGAAAGATCCTACCGGCAGAACTTCACGAGCCCAGCTCCGCATTTTGAAGAAATCCGGGTTACTCTCGCCGCTCTTTCCGCTTTGGGAACTGATCGGGCAGTTGGACTGCTTATGGGATTTTTGAGGGAGCTTCACGAAAGAAGGCGTGCCGGCATTTGGACTCACAGAGAGCGGGATGTTTTCAGCTGGGTTATTCCGAGCCTGGGAGCGACCAGAACCCAATTACCCGAGGCAAGATTCCTGCTTAATACCATTCAGCGTTCCGGTGACTTTACATCGGCAGAGCAGATCTGGGCAAGAGATGCCCTAAGGGCGCTTGGCAACTAAACAAATTCAGACAAAAAACAAAGGGCTGTGTTAAGAACGACTTCTTATACAGCCCTTTTTTTATTAAAGCTTTTTAATTTTTGGAAAAGCCTTTAATTTGAGGTCTTTTTACAGTTATTCGGTCAGAATTTTCAGAACATCATCCGTCGAGCCGGCATTGAGAATTTCCTGCCGCTTTTCAGCGCTCTTGAAAAGAAGGCTTATTTCCGCCAAAAATTGCAGATGCGGCCCGGTTTTTTCCACAGGAGAAAGGGTCATGATGAATATTCTGCAAGGCTCATGATCCAGGGCATCAAAATCGACAGGTGTTTCTGATATTCCGATACAGGCCACCAGGTCATTGATTGTGGGGCTTTTTCCGTGAGGAATAGCGATGCCATGTTTCATGCCTGTAGACATCTTGTTTTCCCTGTCCATTATGGCTGCATAGGCTGCAGCCCGGTCTTCAATCTTCTTTGCAGCAACAAGTATGTCGAGCAGCTCGTTGATAATATCACCTTTTGTTGTTCCCTTTAGATTGAGGGAAATTACATCTTTGGTAAGCACTGTTTTCAAATTCATAAAACCAGTTTAAAACGACTATAGCGAAAAGTCAAGGATTATTTACAAACATTCATGCCATAATGTATAATTCCATTTCAGTAAATGACGGTTAATCCTGCTTTTCAAAGACTTATCCTCCTTACAGGCCCTGAAGCTGCACAAGCCCTTGAAAAAAGCCGGGTAATTGTTGTAGGTATTGGCGGTGTAGGAAGCTGGTGCGCCGAAGCTCTGGTTCGTTCCGGAATAGGCAAAATTTCTATTGTTGATTCGGATAATGTCTGTGTCAGCAATATAAACCGCCAGATTCAGGCCCTGGAAACCACTGTTGGCCGCTTAAAAACAGAGGTTTTGGAGGAACGCCTGAAAGAAATTAACCCTTTATGCGAGGTAAGCTCCTTTCCCCGCCTTTTTTCAAAAGAAACAGCGGGGGTTTTCGATATTTCCGGCGCGGATTATGTAATCGACGCCATTGACACCCTGGAATATAAGCTGGATCTCATTGAAATCGCTGTTTCTGCGGGAAAAAAGCTTTATTCTTCTATGGGCATGGCCAAAAAGCTCGACCCCGCGTTAATTAAAACCGCAGATATTTGGGAAACCAGGGGCTGTCCGCTGGCACGGCTCGTGCGCCAGGGGCTGCGAAAGCGTGGTTTTTCCGGTAATTTTACCGCTGTTTATAGTGCAGAAATTGAGAATAAATCACAAAGTACACAGAGGAGTGCTATGCTTCGCATAGCTTCGAGTTTCACGGAGGAAAATGGGAAGAATACCGGCAAAATGCCAATAGGCAGTGCGGTACCTGTAACCGCAACAGCCGGGATGATTTTGGCCAGCCTTGTAATACGGGATGTCTGCGCCAGGTTTGAAGCCGCACCCGGAGTCCATTGTGAGCAATAACCGGTTTCTTCGCCGCGCAGGCGCCAGCCTGATAGTACAAAAACTTACAGCCAAAGCGGTACACGAGCGGCAGCTCATCAAGGCCGGCGATCGTATCCTCATCGCCGTATCCGGGGGGAAGGATTCAACTGTTATGGCCTGGGCGCTTTCATCGCTGAGGCAGGCCCTCAAAATCGAGTATGAACTTGAGGCCGTCCACATTTCAAGCGATTTTTGTTTTTGCTGTAAAAAAGAAAGTTTGGCCGGGCATCTAAATGAATGGAACATCCCTTTTACTGAACTCACAGTTCCCATCATCGGCAGGCTTAAAGAGGGGCGCAAAATGAACTGTTACTGGTGTTCAACCCAGCGCCGCACGGAACTTATCAGGTACGCGCTGGAAAAAGGTTTCAGCAAGATCGCCCTGGGGCATCATTTGGATGATATTATCGAAACCTTTTTTATGAATATGATGAACAAGGGGAGCCTGACTGCAATGCCAATATATCTGGAGTACCGTAAATATCCCCTTAGCCTTATTCGTCCTATGGCTTATCTGGAAGAAAAGCAAATCATAAGCTGTGCCGCGGAAAAAAATATTCTAAAAACCACCTGCACCTGCCCCTACGGAGTAAATTCCAGCCGCAGGCTTGTTCGGGACCGCATAACAGCTTTTACGGGCAATTCCGGGGCAGTAAAACGCCGCATTTTGAAATCCCTTTCAAGCGGCGCTGAAGATTTATTAATGGAAGGAGGAGCTGGTGAAACTCATTGACATTGGCATTAACCTGATGAATTCTTCCTACGACCGGGACCGGGAGAGGGTGGTAAAAGCCGCCGCCGCTGCCGGTGTATCGCCGCTTGTTGTAACCGGCACTTCGGAGCAAAACAGCCTTGCCGCCGCGTTATACGCAAAGAATTACAACGCTGCCAGCCCCGGCTCACTTTATACCACTGCCGGCGTACACCCTCATGAGGCAAAAAACTGCGGAACCGGCACCATTGACTTCCTTCGGGAATTGTGCAGCGATGAAGAAGCAGGCGTAAAGGCCGTTATAAAAGCCATTGGTGAATGCGGCCTGGACTATAACCGGGATTTTTCTCCCAGGGATGTTCAGCGGCAATGGTTTGTTAAGCAGCTTGAATTGGCTGCCGAGCTTTGCCTGCCTGTTTTTCTGCATGAACGGGATGCTTTTACGGACTTTTCGATTATCTTAAGCGAACACATAAAACATCTTCCAGCCGCAGTTGTTCACTGTTTTACCGGAACAGGGGATGAACTTGAACACTATCTTTCCATCGGCTGTTATATAGGCATCACCGGCTGGATCTGCGATGACAGCCGGGGCAAACATCTGCGGAAACTGGTGAAATTAATTCCCCCCGGCCGCCTTATGCTGGAAACTGACGGCCCCTATCTTTTGCCGCATGATTTGCCATTTAAGGTCAGGGGCAAAAGAAACGAGCCGAAATTTCTTCCTCATATAACGGAAACTGTTGCAAAGTGCCTTCGCAGAAGCCCGGTAAAATTGGCCGAAGAAATCTACGCCAATACGAAAACTTTTTTTGGGATATGAGATATAATTTTGTTATATAAGGAGGGTATCATGTCTGTTCACATTGGGGCCAAGGCCGGGGAAATTGCTGAAGCTATACTTCTTCCAGGGGATCCTTTGCGGGCCAAATTCATTGCTGAAAACTTTCTCGAAAATCCGAGGTTGTACAATGAAGTGCGGGGTATGCTGGGTTTTACGGGAACTTATAAAGGAAAGCCGGTTTCTGTGCAGGGCACCGGAATGGGAATACCATCCATTTCGATTTATGTTAATGAGCTTTTCCGGGAATACGGGGTAAAGCGCGCTATACGGGTCGGAACTGCGGGTTCCATCCAGGAAAATCTTAAAGTCCGGGATCTGGTAATAGCCATGAGCGCCTGCACCGATTCTGCGAGCAACAAGATCCGTTTCGGCGGCCGGGACTACGCGCCGGCAGCGACATTTTCGCTTGTAAAAAAAGCCTGGGAGGCCGCCGCAGAACGGGGCTGGAAGGCAGCGGTTGGCCCGGTGTTAACTTCGGATATGTTTTACACCGAAAACCCTGAGGAGTGGAAACTCTGGGCAAAGTTCGGCGTCCTGGCTGTGGAAATGGAAAGTTCGGAGCTTTACACCCTGGCGGCAAAATACGGCCGGGAATGTCTTTCTCTCCTTACTATTTCTGACAGCCTGGTAACCCATGAGGCTGCCAACTCGCAAGAGCGGCAAACCAGCTTTACCCAAATGATGGAAGTGGCGCTGGAAACTGCGATATCATAACCAACAGAACCCTGCCGCTTGCCCGCGGGCAGGTTCATTTAATGTGCGCTTCGATTCGCTGTACCAGATCGGCCGGAGAAAATGGCTTTTTGATATAATCAAGCGCACCCATTTCAAGGCCGTGTTTTATCGATGCCTCATCATCCATCCCTGTAAGAAAGATCACGGGAAAAGATCGCATCTTTTCATCTGATTTCATTTTTTGCAGCGCTTCAAAGCCGTTCATTTCGGGCATAATTACGTCCAGCAAAATAAGATCAGGTTTTATTTTTTCTGCAAGTTTGAACATCCTTGCGGCTGAGGGCATGGCATAAGTTTTATATATATCATTCAGTGCATTTTTTGCGATCAGGAGGTTTGTATCATTGTCATCAACAATGAAAACAATTTTTTTCACTTTTTCTCCTTATCAGCGCTGAATCACGGCTCTGAATCAACGGATGGTCTGCAATAACTGGGTTTCGTTTAAAACAAATACAACCCGCCCTTCACGCAGAAGGCGGCGGTTATTTTCGTTGGCGAGAATTCTCATGGCATCGTGCCGGTCTATTATAGGGTCAGTTGTATATAAACCAAAAACCTGCCGGGCAAGAATACGCATGGGGTTGGGGCCGGCAAAAGCGGCCAGTTCTCCTTCCAGACCCGAAGGGGTGGGGCGGAATATGCTTTCGGAAACAGTATAGCGAACCATCATATTCCCTGCCATTCTGGCGGGGTCAAGCATGCTTCGGTCGAAAATGACATTCATGTTCGTGTCCCAGATTCTTGGGAAAAGACAGGGTTCCACAAAGGCGCGGCCTCTTCTGCCGTGCACAGGAAGCTGTTGATCTGCTATGATGATGATCCCTGTATAGTTTGCGGCCGGAACGGGCATCAGTAGACGTTCAGGTTCAGTAGGCCGCCTGTGCCTTAGAAGCAGTGAGCTGATTCTTTCAATAAAAACTGTGTATCTGCCGTTCATGCGGGTAAGATCCGGCGACAGGCTGGGGGGGATTTTTCTAACTCCCCTGGTGATTGTGTTTAAATCCTCAATGCCAATTTCTCTCCGGTTAATCAGGTCACTTATTGTCGAACTTGAATCTACTCTGACAGGGAGAAGGAGTGAGCGCATAAACTGCGGATAAGCTGTACGCAGGGTTTCTTCTGCCATGAATCGCCCGGCCGGAAGCCTAATACCTGCCTGTGCCAGGTCATAACTAATTTGCGCATTCAGTTCCCCCCTTACCCAGTCAATAGAAGCGGAAACATCAAAATCGATTCTGCCGTTCTGGCTCCAGGCGGGGAGTGTCAGAATGATGAGAAAACTTAAAACTATTCCTGTAAATTTGCTGTGCATCTTCTATTTTATCGGCGTTTTTAGGGTTTTTCCTTTGGGCAGAACACAGCCGGTATCTTTAAACTCAGAATCTTTCTCCGTAATAAATTCCTGCCCACTCCCAGCGTCCGTGAATGGCAGGATCAGCGGGAAAATGGATCTTTCTGAAATAAAAATACCAGACGGAAATGGCCTGGGACCAGCCCCATGTCCTCAGATACGCCTGGGTTGTGGAACCCATGTGCAGGCTGTTTGCAAAGCGTATCCTGTTTCCGCGCATAAAATCCGAAAGGTTAAAAACAACATGTCCTGCAACTCCGACATTGTTTGTGTCTTCGTGATCCCATGTACGGGTAAAGAAATTTACTTTGGCGTAATAACGCCGAAGCCTTGCAGCGGAACCTGCATCAAGTGCGCCTTTAACTGCTCTGGTCAGGGCATCAAGACTTTCAAAAGTCCAGTCTTTGGCAGAATTGTTGAAGTTTACAAGGCGCCAGGCGTATTCGTCGGCATCCGGGAAGCCGGGAACGGTGGAGCCAGTATACGAAAGGAATCTGGTATAGGCCATAATCGCATTATTCCATTCGCCTACACGCTCATAAGCCTGGCCAAGCATAAAAAATGTGGGGCCCGGATCTATTTGATCGATGAACCGGTAAATCAATTCGTGGTAGTACCATATCCTCTTTTGGGGATCATCTACCAGTGTAACGAGCTGTTTAAGAGATGCCAAATGAATCGAATTTCCAAAAATTTCCAAATCAGGGAAATTTTTGACAAGCATATCAAAATAAAGCGCCGCAATGGGGTAAGCCTCCAACTGAAGATAAGCATAGGCCATCTTGAAAAGATAGAAGGCATTATACGGGTCATCGGGGTATTGATGAATCCGAGAGCTTAAAAAATTGATAAGTCTGCCGTATTCTCCCTGCCTTAAAAAGGTATTGGCGATCTTCCGGATAATAACAAACTGTTCCTGACTGTTTCCTGCTTCAGCGGCCAGAAAGCTGAAATATCCCCTTAGTGCATTTTGCTCCGCTTTACAGCCGGAAATAAAGTAATTATCAAGCGGATTAGCGTTCATCGGGCTGCACCGGGAAAAGTACAATAACGGTATGGCAAGAACGCAAATCAATAAAATCCTGATGATAAAAAAATGTTTTCGTTTGTTTTCCATGGTTTGTTATTTTAACACAGAGGACGCCCGTTGGCAAGAGAAGGAGAAATGTTTATATTCATTGTATGAACTTCCAGCAAAATCGTAAATTTGCCTCAAGCCTTGTGTTTATTACCGGGCTGGTTCTTATGGTTTTGGGTGTAAGCTTTTTGTTTGGCTCTTTGGAGGGGGCTTCTCCTGTTACAGTGTTTTTGGCTTTTTCACTTGTGGTAACCGGAGTCATCTGCACAACGCTGGCCATAAAACTGAATAAACAATCTTCATACCTTTTTTTTGCATCCTTTTTTTTGATGGCCGGCATCTTTCTTTTTCTTTCGGCCCTGGATATCATTCCTTTGCATTTTTCCCAGGCCTGGCCCCTGCTTTCGGTTTTTTCCGGCCTTGCCCTGCTTCCTGTTGGATGGCGGCGTTTCGGCGGCTTTCGAATCCGTTACATTGTTTCCTCCGCTGCTCTTATAACCCTGGGCTGCGTACTTCTGGTTTTCTCTTTAAGAGTGGTTCCTTTTTCTTTTAAGTATTTTATTCAGTCCTGGTGGCCCCTGTTGTTTTTGCTTGCCGGACTTACCCTTGTTTTGATTTCCCTGAATGTCAGAGGGGAGCGGGAGGGGTGAATTGGGAAAAGCACAATTGCCAGCTTTAATTGCTGTGCTTTTTTTTGTTTTTTCCCTTGGCTCATGCAGAACAGCTCCGCCGTCTCCGCCCCCTCAGCCCGGCGCTGCGCAGCTTCCGGCTTTGCAGCCGCCAGTAAACGGCGCCGGAGGGATTGTAGAGGAAATTCGTTTTTATACCGAAAAAGGTACACCTTCGTCCATATTTAATGCCCTGCAAATTATTGAAAGCCGCAATCTTGGTTCCACCGAATTCGGCCGGATGATGATCACAATAAATGTCACCCTGCTTACCACTCTTTACCCTGCAATTGAAGCCTCTTTGCCCCGCCGGGATCCCCCTCTGCTCCACAGGTATTCCAGGATATTAAGAGATGCTGCTAATGGTATTTTTACAATTCCGGATCAAAATTCAGACGATTTTTTTGAGCATGTTTTGCCTTTTTTAAGCTTATATCCGGGGCCGGGCGCCGGAGGAAGAAATGTAACGGCGGAGCAATATCGTTTAGCCCTGCCTTTTCTTGAAAAAGCCGCCGGTCTTAATCCGGAATCTGTATTGCCGCCTTATTTTATCGGGATAGTGTACGAAAAAACCGGCCTTTTACAGGAGGCTTTATTGCAGTTCAGCAGCACTTGGGAACAATTCCCCGAGTGTTTCCCGGTTGCGATAGCTCTTGCCCGGGTTTTGCTGGTCCAGGGCCGGAACCGGGAGGCCATAGACTTTCTGTCAGATCTCATATTACGCTTCCCCGGAAATATTCAGGTAAAACGTCAGCTTGCCAGGGCTTACTACCAAAACCGTGACTGGCCGCGTGCAGAAACCCTTGTGGCGGAGATTCTTAAAAGAGACAGCCGTGACGGGGAATTCCTTCTAATGCAGGCCCATGTTTATATTGAACAGGGGCGCTTTCTTCAGGCGCTGGTTCCCCTGAACACCTTTATAAGCGCCAATCCCGGCAACAGTCTTCATTATTATCTGCGCGCCAGGATTCACCTTGATGGTTTTAATAACCGCAATGCGGCGCTTAATTACACAAGATCAATTCTGAGGTTTTTCCCGGCATCTGACCGTACTGCCATTGATGACGAAATTTTTATGTTTGCCATCCGCCTCCTTATGGATTCTCAGCATCAGAAGGACAGGGCAGAAGGCAGGAATCTGATCAATAGAATGCTGGAAGTTCCCGCCCCCTCTTTGGAACTGCTCAGCCTGGCCCTGGAGGATGTTATCTACCGCGAGGAATGGGAGGAGGCCTGGCGCCACATTGACCGGCTTTTACAGGAACGCCGTTCCTACCAGGATTTGCTTTCGGCTTATATAGTGGAAAGGGGATTGGGAAATAATGCCGCTGCATTTTCACTTGCCAGGGAACTTTTTGAACGGGATCGTTTCAGTGATGAGGGGATACTCATCTATGTTTCTGCCTTGATTGAAACAGGCCGCCGGAACGAGGCAGCCAGGTTGATAGAAAGCCGCCTTAACAGCGTAATATCGAGGCCGCACAGAAGCCAGTATTTGTATCTGCGCAGCCGGCTCAGGGGCAGTGAAGAATTAGCCATAAATGATCTTCAGGCCAGCCTCTTTGAAGATCCCAGAAATCTAAATGCCATTATTGCATTGTTTGAAATTCATCACCGCCGCGGAGACGAAAGGCGCGCCGTTCATTTTCTCAGACAGGGACTGGCACTGGCCCCGGAAAACCCCAGGCTCTTAAAATACGCAGCGGAATACAATTTGTGAAAGTCTCATTGAGCCAGCGCGACTCCCGGCAGGGGCCTTCGGGCCCTGAGATATAAGTATTTGAAAGGGTGGATATCCAGTATATTTGGAAACCACCCGCCAACTTCATCAAGGTCAATAATATTTACGGCAGGACTGAAAGAAATGGGCAGTACGTTCCCACGGTCGAGGAGCAGCTGTTCCGCTTCAGCCAGAATTTCCCAGCGCCGTGCGCCTTCCTCGAACATGGACTTTTCCAGTAACGCTTCAAACTCGTCATCACTGTGATGTGCGTTATTCAAATTTGAATCCCTGCGCCACATTTTCAAAAATGTATAAGGATCGGCGAAATCTCCGATCCAGGTGATGGATCCCACATCGAAATCATCACGCCTTAAAGACTGAATATATTCCGCAAAGGGAACAATATCGATCCTTACAGGAACCCCCAAAATGCCGTTCCATGCCTCAACCATGAGTCCGGCAATGCGCCCTGCCTCCTGGGAAGGGGTAATGCGAATTACCAGTTCCGGCAAGCCCTCACCATTGGGAAAACCAGCTTCCGCCATAAGGCTTTTTGCTTCTTCTACATTGGTTGTGTCCAGGCCCCTTATTCTGGGATAACCGGGAATGGGGAAGATCAATGTTCTTGCCGGCAGAAAATGCCCTTGGCGAATTTCGTCCCAGGGAAGAGCCAGGGTAAGCGCCCGCCTGAGGCGGTAATCATCCCAGGGTTTGTTTATAGAGCGGATAAAATAATAATGAGTGGCAAACATGGCGTTTACCTGGATGCCGCTGCGATCCGTCAAAGCCAGTAAATTCACATCTCCGTGTATCCACCTGGCTTCTCCGGAATTCCACATTGCCGCAGATTCGCTGCCGTCGTCAACGAATCTTATTATAAGCCGGCTTAGGGCTACATTGCGGGCATCCCAGTAATACGGATTTCTTAAAAAAACGATTTTGTCCTCATTCATCTCTTCAATAAAAAACGGGCCGTTTGAAACCGGTTTTGTCCAGTTATCATTATTCCGCATCGAATGGTGCAGGGGGCTGAAGGAATGATGGCAGAGCATGCTTGGAAAAAAATCGGCCGGAGAATTGAGACGCACCACCAGGGTTCTTTCATCCCTGGCAAATACGGCCACATCTTCTGCGCTGCCCCTGCCCAGCCTGTATTCCCGTGCGCCTTCGATTATATCAAAGAGGGAAGAGTAGGGCGCATTCCGCTGGGGATCCAGAAGAGAAAGCCATGTGGCTCTGAAGTCTTCGGCAAGGAGGGGATCGCCGTTCTGGAATCTGGCATTTTCCCGTATGAAAAAAGTCCANTCCCTTCTGTCCTCCGAGAGCGACCATCTTGCGGCGGCAGCAGGGACAGGTTCCATGGTTATTGGATGGTAGGTAAAAAGACCTTCGTAAATGGCAGTAAAAAGCTGGGCTTCACTGGCCATGTAGGACAAGCGCGGATCAAGCTGCAGCCTGGATTTGGAGAATACAACCGTAAGCTCGTCTCTGGCCAAAGGCCGGGGCCGGATTTCGGCGAAATCTTCGCCGAATAGGGGCATAACAAAGGTGAGCAAAATTAGACTTAAGGCGGAGAACCGGCAAATCTTGTTAACAAATGGATACATATTTTACCTCTTAACGAGAACAGTATCAGGCCCTGGGACTTACCCCAAGGCGCTTTAGCTGTTCTTCTTCTTCTTTTTGCGCGTTGTATTCATGGCGTTTTGCATTCGCTTTGAGTATGGCGTTTTTGATTGTACCAAGTTCCGGTTTTATGCCCCTGACCTTATCCCGGTCTTCCCTGTCAGCTTCAGCTTTGAAAAAATCATCCATAGCGCCAAGGGTCTTATGCATGGTTTGAATTTCCCTTATGTTTCTTTCCAGAAAACCCACAAGCTGCTCTTCCTGCATTGATTCAAGTTTTGCAGCAGCCGGCCCCCGGGATGCCATGGACATCAGAGTTCGCGTTTTTCTCTCCAGATCGGTCCGGAAAGAGTAGTAATTTACTTTTTCCCTGACAGGCAAATTTTTGACGGGGTCGGTATATTCCAGATCATAAATAACAGGATCCGGTTCTTTATTAAGCATCTGCTGCATAATTTTTTTTATTTTTTGCATGAAGGTTTTCTTTTTGTTCTCCAGAAGTATCTGGTTGTTGTCAAGTTTCGCCGTTATATCTGAAAAACTTCCGGCGGAACTGCCCAGCGTCAGAATTCCATCGATCAGAATGCTCTTGAAGCAAACCTGCGCTTTTTCAATTTTGGGTTTGCTTTCGGCTACCTGCAGCTTTTTCAAAACCTCATTACGAAGCTCCGGCCCTTCTTGGGAATAGTCTTCCCTGATTAACTCTTCAACAAGATCCGGGTAATAGGGAGATCCCGGCTTTGTCTGTTGCAGCTTCTTCTTTAAAAGAACGTGGTTTGCCACATCTGCCTGGGGCATCCCGGCAGTTATATCACGTAAATCCAGTTTAAAACATTCTCGTTGATAATCTGACAGGGTTTTTAAATAACCCATAATTGGGTTAATGGATTTGTTGAGATGTGAAATGGATTCGCTGATAACACTCATGGTAAGGGAATCTGTGCCGATTTTTATTTGATTTGTCAATTCAGCAACAGCTTTGGTCATTGGATTCTGGGAATCCGGGGTAAGATGTACCCAGTCAATATATCTTACCAGCCCCAAAATACGCTTAATTCGGTCCAGGTTAAGGAATTCCGCGCTGAACTGGTAAAAATTGACCAAAAAATCCAGCTGATTGTCATAATTTGCAAGTCTCTGGGTTAATTGATCCAGTTTTTCCGCCTCTGTAAACGGAGTTGATTTGGGTACTTCCAGCTCCACAATTTTGGCTTCCTGCTTGTAGGGATCTTCATGAATAAGCTTTTTTTTGAGGAAAATATGATAAAGAGATGTAAATCCGGTATGATAGGAGCGGAGTTCTTCCTTTAGCTTGGGGAGCTCGCTTTTTTCTAGCCAATCTGCCCTTATCTTAAGGGCTTCTGTTAGTGATTTTGCATAATCAGGGTTTTCAGCCATTTAATATATTATCGAACAGATTTTGAAAAAAAGCAACTGAAAGAGCAGAAAACTCTAAGACACCTGGCGGCTTTACTGCTAGAATGGTTATATGGTATTATGCGGCCTTGGTTTTTCTTTTTTTTTGTATTATATTACGATAAAATATCTAAATTAAAATATCAAAATTATTATTCTAAAATTTGCTCATTAGAATTATTTGATTAGGGAGAGAATTATGGCAAAAGAACCAGATTTTTTGAGCTGGGAAGATCGTTTTTCCGTGGGTATTCCGCTCGTTGACAGCCAGCACAAGAAGCTTTTTGAGGTGACAAATGAGCTCTACGATGCTTGCAGGTTAAACAACAATTTTGCAAAAATGCAATTCAAACAAACCGTTCGCGAGGCGGTTGCCTATGTAAAATACCATTTTTCTGCTGAAGAACAGATAATGAAAAGAACTTCCTATCCTGAGTATCCGGTTCATAAAAAAGCGCATGAAGATTTTGTCATGGAAATAATAAAAAATGCGGAAGATTTTGAAACCGGGAAGAAATTTGTTCCTCATAATTTTGTCAGATTCTTAAAAGATTGGATATTGTCCCATGTTGCCTTAACCGACAGCAAGGTAGGGTACTACATTGTTGAACTCCAAAAGAGCGGCAAACTTGGCAAAATTATCCTGGAAGAAGCTAAACCTGAAGCTCAGCTTCGCGCCAGCGGAGTGAGATGAGTGCTCATCCCGCTGGCGTTAGGTGAGTGCTCATCCCGCTGGCGTTAGATGAGTGCTCATCTTACTGGTGTAAGATGAGCTTGGAAGTGGCGGAGAATGGGCGGTTCCCATGTAATGCGGTATCCGCGTTTAATCTCACCCGCCCTTGATTTAATGCTGATTAACGCATCGGCCATAATGTCAAAATGCGCCTGGGTATACACACGCCGGGGAATGGCCAGGCGGGTGAACTCAAAATCAGCCTTTAACTGCTCCCCGGTGTCCGGGTTATTTCCCAGCATATAGCTGCCTATGTCGCAGGAACGGATACCGGCTTCCTTGTAGAGTTCAACCGCAAGCACCTGTCCGGGATACTCGTTATAGGGAATATGGGGAAACATTGCCTTTGCGTCAACAAAGACGCCGTGCCCGCCGACCGGCGATTGATAGGCAATTCCGGCCTCGTCGAGCCGCCCGGCAAGGTATTCCATCTGACCGATACGGTATCGCAGAAAATTTTCGTCAATGCCTTCGTAAAGGCCGATGGCAAGCGCTTCCAGTTCCCGCCCACTTAAGCCCCCGTAAGTGTAAAAACCCTCGTAGCATATACAGTTGGCTTTGATCTTCAAGATATACGGTGAATCTGCATCTTTGACGCCAAGCAGGCCGCCCATATTGACGATGGAGTCCTTTTTCGCGCTCATTGTAAACATATCGCCGTAACTGAACATTTCGCGGATTATGTCTTTTATCGGGGTTTTTTCGTAGCCGCTTTCGTCACGTTTGATAAAAAAGGCGTTTTCAGCGAAACGGGCGGCATCGATATTAAACGGAATTTTGTACTTTTTGCAAATCTGCGATGCTTCGCGGATGTTTTGCATTGAAACGGGCTGCCCGCCGGCGGAGTTATTGGTTATGGTCATGACTACCATGCCGATATTTTCCGGCCCGTGTTCATTTATCAGCTTTTCCATCCGCTCTATGTCCATGTTGCCCTTAAAAGGCGCACGGTGTGACGGATTTTTCGCTATTTCGACAACGCAGTCCAGGGCGCGCGCTCCGGCAAGTTCCACATGGGCGCGCGTGGTATCGAAGAACATATTGGAGATGGCGAATTTGCCCTTGCTTAGGAATAACGGCAACAGGACTTTTTCTGCGGCGCGCCCCTGATGCACAGGCTGTATGTAGCCGTAGCCAAAAATATCCTTGCCCGCTTCTTCGAGTTTATAATAGCTGTTTGCCCCTGCATAAGCTTCGTCGCCGCGCATAACCCCGGCCCATTGTTCCACGCTCATGGCATTAGTGCCTGAGTCGGTTAGCAGGTCTATGTAACAATCCTCGCCGCGCAGGCCAAAAAGGTTATAATTCGCAGCGGCAATTTTTTGCTCGCGCTCTTCCCTGGTGAGTATCCGGATGGGTTCTACGGATTTAATTCTGAATGGTTCTGCAATGTATTTTACTGTCATACAGAAATTCAAACACCGGATACCTTATTTGTCAATTGATGTGTCTGTAAAACTCAAGTGAAAACAGAAATATTGTGCCAAAAAAAATCATATATGCCATCAGGTTGGCAAAGATATCTCCCGGCTGGCTTACTTGACAAAAAGTTATGGTTTGAGTATGTTTCTACATACAGAAACGTTTCTATTAACAGAAACGGAAAAAACAGCCGTTTGACGGCATCAAGGAGAAAATTATGACTAGCAAAATCCCTACCCGAATTTATCTTTCCGAGGAGGAAATACCAAAATTTTGGTATAACATCCGTGCAGATATGAAAGAAAAACCGGATCCCATTCTGCATCCCGGTACCTTAAAGCCGGTAGGCGCAGAAGAACTGAACCAGGTGTTCTGCAAAGAATTGGTTAAACAGGAGCTGGATCATACAAACCGTCTAATTCCAATTCCGGACGGTGTAAGAGAATTTTACGGAGCATTCCGTCCTTCACCTTTGATTCGCGCCTACTATCTGGAAAAAGCTCTTGGGACACCGGCGGAAATTTATTACAAGTTCGAAGGAACCAACACTTCCGGTTCGCATAAGCTTAATTCAGCCGCGGTTCAGACATATTACGCAAAGCAAGAGGGGTTAACTTCCCTAACTACGGAAACAGGCGCCGGGCAATGGGGTACTGCGATGGCAATGGCCTGCGGTTTTTACGGCCTGGATCTAACAGTTTACATGGTAAAGATTTCGAGTGAGCAGAAACCGTACCGCAAAGGTTTGATCGAAGCATACGGCGCAAAGATTATTCCTTCACCGTCAAATACCACAGAAGCCGGGCGTAAAATATTGGAAAATAACCCGGATACCGGAGGTTCCCTTGGCTGCGCCATTTCCGAAGCAGTGGAAGCTGCCATAAAAACCGAAAATTGCCGCTATGTATTGGGGAGCGTTCTTGATCATGTTCTGCTTCATCAATCGGTAATAGGGCTTGAGGCAAAGGCCGCATTGGACAAATACAACATAGAACCTGACATTATAATTGGCTGTGCGGGCGGAGGTTCAAATTTGGGCGGGCTGATAGCTCCGTTTATGGGGGAAAAACTGGCAGGTAAATCAAAGGCGCGCTTTATCGCTGCGGAGCCTGCTTCATGCCCGTCGTTGACAAGGGGACGTTATGCCTACGATTTTGGCGATACAGCGAAGACAACTCCGCTTTTCAGAATGATGACTCTGGGCTCGGGCTTTACTCCATCGCCGAATCATGCAGGCGGTTTGCGCTTCCACGGGATGAGTCCAATCATTTCCAAGCTTTACAAAGACGGCTTTATGGAAGCAAAAGCTTTCAAACAGACAGAGGTGTTCGATGCTGCGATAAGTTTTATGAAAACCGAAGGAATACTTCCCGCACCGGAATCTTCCCACGCAATCAAAGCGGCTGTTGACGAAGCTCTTGAGTGCAAAAAGACCGGCGAAAAAAAGACTATCCTCTTTGGCTTGTCCGGAACGGGTTTTTTGGACATGACTGCATTNATGGCGTATAACAGCAAATCCATGACTGATNTTATNCCCNGCGATGAAGAGCTCAAGCGCGGTTTTGCTTCNCTGCCNGATATTCCGCANAACAGGGAATAATNGNNAATCAGNAATCAGANTTTTTTTTGAGATCNAGCATTTTGCGGAAAGCCGAATCCGGTTTTCGCAGTTCGCGGGATCCNCTGGTNATTTTGCAGAGGGAAATACCCAATNNCTGGGCTATTTCCCTCTGGGGGATTTTTTCGTTAAGGGCCTTTACCAGGGCCCATCTCGATGCAATGTCATCGGTTTCCGCAGGTGTCAGAAGACAATGCAAAAAATCTTTGACAAGGGCAGGGTCTTTGGCTTGAGTTAGAGTCTCGGCAAGATCCTCAAGATTCTCCTCAATTTTTTTCCTGTCTTTGCGCATGATCTTTAGTATAACAAGTATCGCCGTGAACACGCAATGCCTGCCTTGCAAGCAGTATTACTGGTTTACTGCGCAGTTTCGCTTTTTTTTTAACCACGAACCACGATAACGAATCTTAGGTTCGACACGAACAAAAAGCCGCAGAAAACCAAGGGTTCGCGGCTGTTCGTATGGTTCGTGGTAAATAATAATTAAACTTTACACCTGCTCAAAGAGTCCGGTGAAGAAGCGGAGCTGCTTTGGCTCGTAAACCCATTTAAGGCCGCGGATTGTTTCGCGCTTTTTATAAAGCGAGATAATCCCGTCGGCAACAACGTCCATGTGGGCGTAGGTGTAAACACGGCGCGGGATTGCGAAGCGCACGGTTTCCAGCTTCGGCACGTTGTCTTCTCCTTTGGCGTTACGTCCGGCTGAAATAATGCCGCGCTCCACTCCGCGCACGCCTGCTTCCAGATAACATGCCGCAACAAGCGCCTGCGCGGGGAATTGCGTCTGCGGAATGTGGCTACAGAAACGGGTTGCATCAAGGTATATCCCATGACCGCCGATTGGCAGAACGATAGGCACCCCGGCTTCTACAAGACGATCGCCAAGGTAGCGTACCTGCTTGATCCGGTGATCGAGGTAATCGTATTCAGTTGCTTCTTTCAACCCGATAGCAAAAGCTTCCATGTCGCGGCCGGTCATGCCGCCGTAGGAGGGCATTCCCTCGAACACAACAACAAGCTCTTTTGCATGGGTGAACATATCTTCGTCATTCATGCACAAAAAGCCGCCGATGTTTGTTAGGCCGTCTTTTTTACCGGACATGGTGGCGCCGTCAGAGTATTTGAACTGTTCGCGGACAATTTCTTTGATGGTTTTGTTAGCGTAACCGGGCTCGCACTCTTTGATAAAATACGCGTTTTCCATGCAGCGGGTAGCGTCCATAAACACTTTAACGCCATGTTTATTGCACAGTTCATAAACTTCGCGCAGGTTCTGCATGGAAACCGGCTGCCCGCCCGCCATGTTAACTGTAATTTCAAAGCTCAAATAGGCAATGTTTTCTGCGCCCTTTTCTTTTATGAGATTTTCCATCTTCTTGAGGCATACATTGCCTTTGAAAGGGAGATCGGCGACCGGGTCATGGGCCTCGTCGATAATGACATCGACAAAAATACCGCCGTTGGCTTCCTGGTGGTAACGCGTGGTTGTAAAGTACATATTACCCGGCACATACTGGCCTTTTTTTATGGCAATAATACCCAGAAGATTTTCTGCGCCGCGTCCCTGATGGGTGGGCACAACATATTTGTAGCCGAACAGCTCTTTAACGGTTGATTCCAGGTGGAACCAGTTGCGGCTGCCGGCATACGCTTCGTCGCCCATCATGATACCGGCCCATTGTTTATCGCTCATTGCGCAGGTGCCGGAGTCTGTAAAAAAGTCGATGTAAACATCTTCCGATTTAATTAGGGTTGGGTTGTAGCCAACCTCCTTGATGATTCTTTCCCTGTCTTCACGGGTAGGTACTTTCACATACTCAACCGATTTGATTCGAAAGGGTTCCGCTGGATACTTCTTTTCCATGTCATTCTCCTTGTTTTCTTTTGAAGTCTTGCTTCATCAAGGTATTTTATCACAGGTTTTTATTAACACAAGCAGATTACAAGGGAACAGGTACAATAAAACCGTTTAGCTTCAAAGTTGAACTTTTGCCATTGTTGCTATAAAATGAAATCATGGAAGTCAACGTTGAGTTCAACGAAGCAGCATTTCGGCACGGGATAAGCAGAGATGACATACTACACGCCTTTCAGCATTACAGATATGACGGTCCTATGGAAACGTTTGAAAACAAATATTTAAGGCTTGGCGTTGACCGCGCCGGAAACCTGCTTGAATTGATGTATAATGAAGTTGACAATCATACCGACATTATTTTTCATGCAATGAAATGCAGGAGCATCTATTATCATTTGTTGAAATTATAGGAGGAGAACATAATGCCAAGAATGACCGAAGCAGAAGCATGGGCACTGGAAGATGAAGTAACAAAGAATCCGCCCAAAGTTGACCCTGCAAAAGCTCGTCACCCTGTCCGCATGATAGTAGTGGATGACTTTTCCGCCGATTGGCTCCGTATCAAGGCCGAAGCTGACCATACCACCCAGGGCGAAATAATTGGCGAACTTGTACGGGAACGAATTACTGTGGGATAATTCCCCTATCCCTCACACTTTTTTAAGCGTTTCCCCCATTATTACTCCCAATACGCCCAATACTGCCAGGAAAACAAACACCGCGTTGTAGCCGCCGGCAAATCCGTACAGCCAGCCGCCAATTGTTGCCGAAAAGGATGCAATAAAAAGAAATGTTGCCGCTATGCTGAAATTCACAGGGAAATGTTTCATTCCGTAGTTTTTTCCGACAAATGCCGAGGCCATGACAGGGGTAGAGCCGAAGGAAAGCCCCGCCGTTATGATGCCCGGAATTAACAGGGCAATTTGATTTGTCCAGCTTGCCAAAAGCAAAAACAGCGGCGTAAGAAGCGCCAGAACCCCTGATGTGCGTATTGTGAAAATGTTTCCTTTTTTGTCAAAAAGCATTCCTGTAATGATGCGTCCAATACCGTTGAACACAGAGAGTACCCCGACCAGCATGATTGCCAGCGCTTCCGTTGTGCCGATAAATATCGACATAGTTCTTGCCATGCTTATTACGCAGGCTCCGATGGCGGCAATAAAAATTTCAAAGGTATAAAAACGCCAAAACGACGGAAGCCGCATAACCTGCCTGGTTGTGTAATCGTTGCTTTGATCCGCTTTTGTTTCGGTTGGCTTGGGCGGCACATAGGCTTTTATCAAAAATGAGCAAACTGTAAACACGGCTAAAATAGTCAGGCCTATGGCGATAAACAAATTACGCCATCCCAGTAAATCCAAAAGGGTGCCTGCCACAAGGCCGAATACCAGGTTGCTTGCGCCAAATCCCATCATCAATATGCCGGAAATTGTGGCGCGTTTATCGGGGAACCAGCCCATAATCGAAGAAATAAGCGCGTTGTAAACCGTTCCTATGCCAAGGCCGCAGCAAATTCCGTAAGCCAGGTACAAAACCAGAATACTATTGCCGCTCATTTTTCCGGTTATGCTGAAGCCAGCGCACACCAAAAGGCCTGAGCCAATGATAATGATTCGCAGGGAGATTCTTTTTAAAAGAAATCCGCCCAGAATTATCCCGGCGCAAAAGGCTCCCATTGTCAGAGTGAAATTCAGTCCCAGCGCCCCCGGGCTCCATCCAAATTCTGTTTGAAACGGCGCATTAAGGATAGACCACGCGTAAATCATACCGGCAAGTAAAAGCACTATTGTGGCAGCCGCTGCGTAAACGTAGCGGTTTTTTTCTGTTGTCATGCGCGTATTGTCCGTTGTTTTCAGCATTTCGGCAAGATCAGAAGAAAGGGACTGGGGAATGGGGACTGGGGAATGGGGACTAGGGATTAGGGTTGTTGTTAGCAAGCCCAGCGTGATTCAGTTTACTGTTATTCTGGCACATAGCTCTTTCCTCTTGTTTCATATTATACTTTCCTCATGGTAACAACATACAAACTTAATACTATGGAACTTGAAAGCGCTTTTAATTCTATTAGAGCAACATATCCTAACCGGTTTGTTGAAATACAGGTCAGAGAACCGGATGCTGAAGAGTACCTATTTAGTAATCCTGCTACGCGCGCTCGCCTGGAAGAATCTGCCCGTAACATTGAGGAAGGTAAAAACCTTATTTCCTTTGAATCGGTTGAACAGGCGGCAGAGGCTGCTGCTAATTGATTAGTTTTGAAAAGCGTGCTTTTGATGAATACCGGCAAGGCTGGAAGGCAAATACCGGCAAGCCTGGAAGGCAAACGCCGGCAAGCCTGGAAGGCAAATGCCGGCAAGGGCAGAAGAA
>JGI20163J15578_10000203_pt1 | contig 24866 bp, 16 predicted proteins | sample TergutCu122P1_FD_15578 | JGI IMG/M metagenome (IMG submission 15578)
TCTGCGCCCGAGGCGCTCGCTTTAGCGAGATAATACCTTGTACGCCGAGGTGCGCATCCCTCGGAGAGTTTTTCCTTGATAGGTAAATTTCGGAGAAATTTACCTATCAAGGAAAAAAGAGCTATTAAGTGGATGTACCATCTACTCTATAGCTCTTTTATAATTGAGACAGCTTTCTGTCGATACTCCTTGAACCAACGAGTAACAGCGAGTGTTCAAGGAGGTTCCTTGATATCATATTCCGTTGCCTAAACTCAAACACTGGTACTGCATATCATGGGTTAAGACCAACCAAGGCACTGGATTAGTCATCCGCTGTAAGGTTGCCTGCGTTAATGTGCATCTGGATAAAGTCATCTACATTGTCCAAAGACACGATTGGATTGTCAATATCTATGTCTACTTGTGTTTGGGCACCTGTGAGTAAGTCATTGGCGGTTCTAAGAATCAACTCCGCAAGAGCGTTTGCTGATTGCAAGGTGGTTTGAGTCATTCTACCATCTCGGATGGCAAGAACTGCTTCTGCTGTGCCATCTACTGCGAAAGACAATATATCAGCTCCTGAATTACCTGCCATCTCCCATGCGGTAATTGCACCAATGGCCATCCCATCGTTCATGGAAATAATCGCATCAATGTCACCATCCGCGGCAAGAATCCAGTCCTCCATTAAGGTTTGAGCTTGTGGAGTTTCCCAGTTTGCAATATCTCTACCTACCGTTACAACATCTGTCCGCTCGCTAAAGAAAATTTCATCCCAAGCACGCTCACGTTCATCTGCATGGAAGTTTCCTGGAGGGCCAAGTAGAACTACTACTCTTGCATTTTCTGGAATCATATCTAATGCCGCACGAGCTTGAACCGCTCCTTGCTCATAAGGGTCAGCATCTACACTTGAAGCTCCCTCAATTCCATCGATGCGAGCATTGGTGGTCATGGCAAGAATACCTGCTGCTACAATATCTTCCACAAAGCTACGTTGTACCTCACCGTTATTGGGCTGTACTACGATGATATCATACTCTTGAACGATTGCCGCCTCAATAAGAGCATTTTGAGTGCTGTCGTCTGCCATTCCATCGTATACAGTTACGGTGATGTTTGGATAATTCTCTGCTTCAGCCAGAACAGCATCTGCTAACCATACTGCAAAGGGGTCTGCTTGAGATCTGGCCACAAAAGCCATGGTGAATTCTCCATCACCAGCCGCATCAGGGGCTGGATCTGCTCCCCCGTTACATGCTGCAAGGAGTGCTACGGTCAACATCATTGCGATAATTATTGATAATATCTTTTTCATTTACTTCCTCCTTTTGTTTTGTATGTTTTAATTGGTTACTATCATTTTACACTTCGAATCTACGCTTAGACCCATTAACCCTAAGGCTACTTCTCTTGCCCTAAACCTGACGGAAATCTAATTCACGAAGTCTCCGTCACTTTTATGGCCATTGGATTTCATCCCCACCTCCTTTTCGGTCTATCTCCTCATCTATGACTACTCTTCCTTTATAACCTTTTTTGTATCTATATTGCCCATTACACTTCTGGTTTTTCTATTTTTCATCCAAATATCATAGATTACAGCTAAGGCGATAATTGCTCCACGTACAATACGTTGCACATGAGAACCTACCCCCACCAAGTTCATAATGTTATCTAAAAAACGAACGATAAATGCCCCTACTAGGGTACCCGAGGCAGTACCTACCCCTCCTGAAAAGCTGGTACCACCAATTACTGCAGCAGTTAGAGCTTGAAATTCATACCCTTCCGCTCCATTAGGCTGACCAATATTAATTCGAGACATAAACAACACCCCTGCCAAACCTACGAAAGCCCCATTGATGAGATACATCATATATTTTGAACGCACCACATTTATCCCAGAAGCTTTTGCCGCCTCTTCATTGCCTCCAATGGCATAAACTGATCGCCCCAATCTGGTGTGTCTCAAGATATACCAAGTAATGATGAATATGAGTATTAAGAATAATATCGGGTAAGGAATTGTAACAAGAGATTCTCCCCCAAACCATGGCATCTGAAAATCTCCTTGACCAAATACCGAGAAACGAGAATCATGATCCATCACCACGTTACGTCCTTCGGTGTATTGCAAAGCCGCCCCCCGAGCCATGGCCATCATGGCTAAGGTGGCAATAAAAGGGGGTGCCTTCAGGGTGGCCACCATTAAGGCGTTAATCCCATTGCACAGCACGCCTACGATGATGCCCACAATCATGGTCAAGATAAGGGAATCGGTATCCACATAAACTTGAGCGGCCAAAACCCCCGCCAAAGCCAAAACCGACCCTGCAGACAAATCAAGCATTCCCCCAATAATCAATATGGTTGCCCCAAAGGCAAGGATGGCAGGTACAGTAAGTTGCCTTGCCACATTGGTCATGTTGGCAACGGTAAGAAAATTGTGGTGTAAGGCGTTACCCACAATAATGATAACAATCAACACAAGGAAAATGCTGTATCTTCTCAAAATTGAACTGATTTTTGTACTCAAGAATTGACCCTCCTTCTGCAAGCCCCACGAGTTTCACTCCCGTCAGGTTAGGGATGACACTCAGTATCCCTAGCATAGTGCTCAAACAAACTGCAATCATAAAAACCAAATATTCCTCTTGACAACACCAAGGAACTCATGCCCCCTAAGCACCCGTCGCATAACGCATGATACTTTCTTGTGAAAACTCTTCTCGTGTCAAGTGTCCCGCGATTGTGCCTTTACACATCACATAGATGCGATCACACATCCCAATTAGTTCTGGGAGCTCGCTTGATACCATAATGATGCCTTTACCTTCTTTTGCCATTTCGCTCATTAACTTATATATTTCATATTTTGCACCCACATCAATGCCCCGAGTAGGTTCATCCAGTATCAATATTTCTGGATCTACCATCATCCATTTAGATAGGATAACTTTTTGTTGATTCCCTCCTGACAAAGCTTGTACGGGGGTTTCTAAAGTGGGTGTTTTCACTTCCATTCTATTGAAAAGTTTCTCCACTAATTCACGCTCTCTTTTGGCGTGCCAAAATCCTTTGTAAATTATTTTTTTTAGACTGGACAAGGTTGCGTTTTCACTTACACTTCGGACGGGGATAATGCCATATCGACGTCTATCCTCTGAGAGCATCACCAGTCCATTTTTAATGCTGTCACGAACATTCTTAATCTTAGTCACCTGTCCTGCTCGCTTTATAGTACCATGGCCTTTATCCAGCCCAAAGAGTGCTCGCATCACCTCTGTGCGTCCCGCACCCATAAGCCCTGCAAAGCCGATAATCTCACCTCTTCTCAGGGCAAAGTTAATGTCTCTAAAAGCTTCTCCGCTGAAATTTTCTGCTTCCAATAAAGTTTCACCAATGGTAACATCTTCTTTTGGGAAATCACCTGACAACTCTCTTCCAACCATGTGAGCGATTACTGTGTTTACATCGGTTTCGTGGACAGGCAGTGAAGATACCACTTCCCCGTCTCTAATTACGGTGATTTCATCTGCTATTTTAAATATCTCGTCCATCTTATGGGAGATGTACACAATAGAAACTCCCTGAGCTTTCAGCTCCTCTATTTTCGCAAATAGCTTCTCCACTTCTTTTTGAGTAATAGCAGAGGTAGGCTCATCCATAATAATAATGTCCGACTGATAAGATATCGCTTTAATAATCTCAAGCATTTGTATATCCGATACGGTCAAGGACTTCAGTTTCATATCAGGTGCGTAAGGTAGGTTTTCATCTTTTAGTAGTTTTTGGGTATACTCACGAACCTGCTTCCAATTCACTCCAAATTTGGTCACAGGTAGCCTGCCTAAAAATATATTCTCTTCAACGGTCATTTCTGATACAAAGTTCATCTCCTGAAAGATCATGGAGATACCCAAATTCCGCGCTTGCATGGGATTATTGATCTTCACAGGCTTTTCGTCAATAAAAATCTGACCCTTATCCGGTTGATAGATACCGTTAATGATTTTCATAAGGGTGCTTTTACCTGCTCCGTTCTCGCCACAAAGTACATGAACAGTACCTTTTTTAACGGAGAAATCAATGTTTGAAAGGGCCTTTACGCCAGGAAAAGATTTTTCGATGCCGCTTACTCGCAACTTGATGCTCTGCTCCATACGTGTCCTCCATTTACTTGACAGGTCATTCTTTCGGTTAATGTACCCTCTTTTGTAAAAGTGGTTTCTAAATCATTTTAGCATTTTCTTTAGCTCTTTGTCAAAGGTAAATAGCAGAAAACAAAAGGATAAAGGTTGAGGTTTCCACTAGAATGATGTATAATTCATGAAGGTATAACTCATGAAGGTATAACTCTTTTGCACTTGTGCAAGAGTTCTACCGCCCCTTTCACCCTCACGGGTACAGGGCGCCTTGCGCAAGAGTTCTACCGCATACGAAGCTATAACTCATGAAGGTATAACTCTTTTGCACTTGTGCAAGAGTTCTACCGCCCCTTTGCGCCTTGCGCAAGAGTTCTAGCGCACATGAAGGTATAACTCATGAAGGTATAACTCTTTTGCACTTGTGCAAGAGTTCTACCGCCCCTTTGCACTTGCACAAGAGTTCTACCGCCCCTTTCACCCTCACGGGTACAGGGCGCCTTGCGCAAGAGTTCTACCGCATACGAAGCTATAACTCATGAATTTACAATCGAAAAAAGAAAGTCGAGGACAACAAACATGACATTACTAGAGCAATGGAGAAAAATTGCGTACAACGAAGAAATGGGAAAGAAACAATTGCAAGGCTTTTGGGCTGAGTATTTTGATGTTGAAAAAGCCATCTATGAGCAACTTCTTGAAGACCCTACCACAGAGGTAAAAGGTACGGTCAAGGAATTGGCTGAGAAATACGACCAAGAAGTGTTGACCATGGTTGGATTCTTAGATGGTATTGATGACAGTCTATTGACCAAGAATCCTCTTGAGACCTTAGAGGAAGACACCGAGGTAAGCTTAGCGTTTGACCCAGAGCGTTTATATAAAAACATGGTGAGTGCCAAAGCAGATTGGCTATACAATCTTCCCCAATGGGAGCCTATCTTTGATGAAGAAACAAGAAAGCGTTTCTTCAAAGAGCAAAAGGAATCTGGAACGGTGCGCAAAGAAAAGAAAATAGGAAGAAATGAACCTTGCCCTTGTGACAGTGGCAGAAAATATAAACAATGTTGCGGTAAAGGGAAGTAAAGGAGAAGATAGAATGCCTAGCTTCGGTCTGCAAATAAATCAAAAACTATACCTGTAGACAGTGGAGTGTTAAGGTACTCCAATGAAAGGATGTTTAAAGGATGAAGATTAAGTTAAAAGACGGTTCCATTAAGGAATATGACAGTAAAAAAACTGTACTAGAAATTGCTTCAGACATTAGTGAAGGTTTGGCCAGAATGGCTACTGCTGGAGAGGTGAATGGTGAAGTGGTAGACCTTCGTTATGAGGTAGAAGAAGATTGTGATCTGGCCATTCTAACCTTCAATGATGAAGACGGAAAAGGGGCATTTCGCCATACCGCAGCTCATATTATGGCACAAGGGGTGAAGCGACTGTTTCCAGATGCTGCTCTTGCTATCGGTCCAGATATTAAAGATGGATTCTATTATGATATTGACAGTCCCACACCAATTGTAGAGGCTGACTTGGAAAGAATCGAAGGCGAGATGAAGAAAATCGTAAAAGAAGCCCTGCCCATTACTGATTTTACCAAGCCAAAAGAAGACGCCATTGCCTATTTTAAAGAAGCAAAGGAGCCTTATAAAGTAGAGTTAATTGAAGATTTGCCACCAGATGCTACCATTAGTTTTTATCAACAAGGGGAGTTTGTAGACCTATGTGCTGGTCCCCACTTGATGAACACCAAAGCGGTTAAGGCCTTTAAATTAACCAGCTTAGCAGGGGCTTATTGGCGTGGTGATGAAAAGAACAAAATGCTTCAGCGAATTTACGGAACTGCATTCCCTAAGAAGGCAGAGTTAGAAGAATATTTACATCGAATAGAAGAAGCAAAAAAGCGTGACCATAGAAAGCTAGGTAAGGAGCTAGGCTTATTTATCATGAGAGATGAAGGGCCAGGATTCCCATTTTTCCTTTCTAAAGGCATGGAACTTAAAAATCAACTATTAAACTATTGGCGAGAAGTTCACAGGAAGCATGGTTATGTGGAGGTAGAAACTCCCGTGATGTTAAGCCGTAACCTGTGGGAGACTTCAGGACACTGGGATTTGTATAGGGAAAATATGTATACATCAACCATCGATGAGCAAGAGTTTGCCATTAAGCCCATGAACTGTCCTGGAAGCATTATCTGTTATCAATCAGAGCCCCGCTCTTATCGAGAATTGCCCCTGCGAATGGGGGAACTTGGTTTGGTTCACCGACATGAAAAGTCAGGTGCTCTTCATGGCCTGATGCGTGTTCGTCGCTTTACACAAGATGATGCTCATCTGTATATGACCAAGGAGCAGATCAAAGAAGAAATCAAAGGGATTGTTGACTTGATTGATGAGGTATATTCCCTATTTGGGTTCACCTATAAGGTGGAGTTATCCACGAAACCTGAAAAAAGCATGGGCAGCGTGGAGGACTGGAATCAAGCAGAAGCCGCCTTACAAGAGGCTCTAGAAGAAATGGAACTTCCTTATGTGTTAAATGAAGGGGATGGGGCTTTTTATGGTCCTAAGATTGATTTTCATTTGGAAGACTCCATTGGTCGTACTTGGCAGTGTGGCACCATTCAGTTAGATTTCCAATTGCCAGAACGATTTGAAATTGAGTATACAGGAGCAGATGGAGAAAAACACCGACCCATTATGATTCATCGAGTAGTGTTTGGCTCTATTGAACGATTTATAGGGATATTGATTGAACATTATGCAGGAGCCTTCCCCTTATGGTTAGCCCCTGTTCAAGTAAAGGTGCTACCTATCTCTGATAAATACTTGGACTATGCCAAGATGGTGAAGAAGCGTTTATTTGATGCAGGAGTTCGAGTAGAGCTAGATTCCCGTGCAGAAAAGATTGGCTTTAAAATACGTGAAGCACAGCTGGAAAAGATTCCTTACATGTTGATTGTTGGAGAAAAGGAAGAGGCGGACAAGCTAGTGGCCGTAAGAAGTCGTAGCGGAGGAGACCTTGGCCAGATGCCTCTTGAGGAATTTACCAAAAAGGTAGAAAAGGAAATAGAAGAAAAAATCTAAAGGGAAAAGCGGTTTGTAATGTTCAAGAGGAAGTATAAGGATAATAAGAAAAACCAATAAAAAACAACAATGAGAAAAACCAAGGAGGGGTAAAGTAAATGCCAATTAGAGTTCAAAATGACTTACCAGTAAAAGAGATTCTTGAAAAGGAAAATATCTTCGTTATGGGTGAATATCGTGCCCTACGTCAAGATATTCGACCACTTCAGATTGGATTGTTGAACTTGATGCCTTTAAAAGAGGATACAGAGCTACAGATACTACGTTCATTATCCAATACTCCCTTACAGGTGGACGTTACTTTCGTTCATATGGTAAGTCATGTATCAAAAAACACGGCTTCCAGCCACATCAATAAATTTTATCAGAGCTTCGAAGAAATCAAACATAAGAAATTTGACGGTTTTATTATTACAGGTGCTCCAGTAGAGCAGATGGAATTTGAAGAGGTGGATTACTGGCAAGAATTGGAAGAGGTAATGACTTGGACCAAGGAAAATGTAACTTCAACCTTACATTTGTGCTGGGGTGCTCAAGCAGGCTTGTATCATCATTATGGTATTCAAAAAGAGCCTTTGCCAGAGAAGATGTTTGGAGTATTCAAGCATTACGTGAGGCATCGCAGAACTCCACTGGTTCGAGGATTTGATGATGTGTTTTACGCACCGCATTCTAGACACACTACCGTCACAGAAAAAGCAATCGCAAAACACGATGACATTATTATCCTGGCAGATTCTAAAGAAGCAGGAGTATTCCTTTGTATGTCGGAAGACGGTCAGATGATATTTGCCTTTGGACATCCTGAGTATGATCGGGTAACCTTAGATAAAGAATACAAGCGAGACTTGGATAAAGGGTTGGATATCGATATGCCATTTAACTATTATCCTGATGATGATATAGAGAATAAACCTTTGTTAACATGGCGTTCTCATGCCAATAACTTGTATACGAACTGGCTGAATTATTACGTTTATCAAGAGACGCCGTATGATTTAGGATATAGGATTGATTAAGGAGGAGGCACGTTTGTCGATGCTCTGGTGGACAGGAATAATGTTTCCCATGCATACAACCAAGATGCTTTATCCATTGTTAAGAATACGAAAGAAAAATACCTTTCCATGTTTGAAACGTTAAAGGAAGAAATAGAAGAGAATTGGCAAATGCAATAGTGAACTCCCCTATTGCATTTGCCCTTTTATCTTCTCAAATTCCAGATAACATTCCTTCCCTTTCTCTTTATAAAAACTCCTTTGTTTCCCCTTGAACAAGAGTCACCTCTATTTTCTCTTTATTGTAAACAATGGCTCCTTGATAATCCTTCTTCGCGTAAATTGTAGCCTCTTTTACTAACCCTTCTTCCCACTCCATGTCTATAACCAATCCTCCTCTAGCACACAATCCCTTCACGTAACCTTCCTTCCATGCTTTTGGTAGAGCCTTTAACAAGGTCACTTCATTGCTTGTACTTTGTATCAGCATATGACCAATGGCGGCTGTTGCGCCAAAGTTACCATCGATTTGGAAGGGAGGATGATCGTCGAACAGATTAGGCAAAGTGGAGTGGACAAGCAACTCCTTCAGATGAAAGTATGCTTCTTCCCCATCCCCTAATCGCGTCCAAAAATTAATGATCCATGCTCGACTCCATCCGGTATGTCCACCTCCATGGGCAAGGCGTAACTCAAGAGTCCGCTTGGCTGCTTGAGCCAAATCAGGGGTGCCCTCGGGAGAAATTTCATTTCCTGGAAATAATCCAAACAAGTGTGAGATGTGTCTGTGCCCAGGCTCATGCTCGATCTTCTCTGTAAGCCATTCCATGATACCGCCATTTTCACCTATTTTGGTTTTAGGCAATTTTGCTTTCATGGACTGAACTACTTCCGCGAAGTCATCCTCTATTCCCAGTGCCTTGCTGCTCTCAATGAATGCGTGGAACAACTCTCTTAGAATCTGTGCATCCATAACACAACCCTCACTTAAGGTAGCGGGTTTGCCATTTTCCAACGTAAAGGTATTCTCTGGAGACACCGTAGGAGAAACCACCAGTTCACCATCATCATTCTCAATAAGAAAGTCTTCAAAAAACAAACAGGCTTCTCGAAGTAAATCTATGTTCTCTTTCAGAAATTTCTTGTCTAAGGTATACTCATAATGCTCCCAGATGTGTAGACATAACCAGGCCGCTCCCAATACCCAGTATGTAGAGCCCGTCCAAGTGTCTTGAGGATTGGTGTCTCCCCACAAATCGGTGTTATGGTGAGCAGTGAATCCTCTGGCCCCGTACATCTTGTTGGCTGTTTTCACTCCATTAGGGTGCATCCGTCGAATCAAGTCAATTAAAGGTTGGTGACATTCTGACAAATTAGTCAGCTCTGCTGGCCAGTAATTCATCTGAGCATTAATGTTGATGGTATACTTACTGTCCCAAGAGGGCAAGAACTCTCCACACCAAACTCCTTGCAAGTTTGCAGGTAGATTTCCTGGCCGACTGGAAGATATCAATAAATACCTCCCATATCGGAAATATAAGGCCATTAATCCAACATCTTCCTTGCCCTCTTGCACCCTCTTCAGACGCTCATCTGTAGGCAATGTACTTTCTTCTCCTTTAAGTTCAAGGGAAACACGCTGCTCTAATTCTTGATAATCTTTTACATGCTCCTTACGAACAAGCGGATACCCTTTGTCCATTGCTTTTTTCAGTATGCCCTTACAGGCCTCCAAGGTATCCTTTGTTCGAAATGTAGTAGCCCCAGTAATCCACAAGGTTGCTTTTTTCACCTTGCGAAAGATAAGGTACTCTCCCATTACTTCTTGCTGACCACCAATGCTTTGTCCAGCCATCAGACTGTGAAAAGAGATTCCCTCTGCTCCACCATTTGTTCCGTTAACGAAGACCATCTGCCCTTCAATATTTCCAGAATGTTCACAGAATCGGTTCCGAATCATTCGAGCATCAAAGGAAAGCCCCTCTGGATGGTTGGTGCTTAGATGAATGGCGATAACATCTGCAGGGTAAGATGCCATCACTTCACGGTGAACATCATACCCCTCAACCTTGAAGGTCGTGGTGGCTACACCTTCTTCTAGAGATAATTCTCTCCTATACTCTGTTATATCATCCGATAAACCTTTAAACTCAATGAACACATCTCCCAAAGTTTGGTAGGTTCGTTGAAACTCTGGTAGTCCACTAAGAGCATATCTGGCCAAGTCCTCTGCCTCTTCATATTTTTCTTCTTTTAGGAGCTTACGAATATTTGATAACTCTCCTTTGGCATTTGGATTTCCTCGATCTCGAAATCCTCCAGACCAGAGAGATTCTTCGTTTAACTGAATCCGCTCTCGCTCTATACCGCCAAAAACCATGGCCCCCATCCGTCCATTGCCTACTGGCAGAGCATCAGTCCATTGGAACAAATTGGCAGGCTCCTTGTACCATAACATTCTTTCCATTTCATGTCTCCTCTTCATATGCCGTTTCTTTCCATTTCATGTCTCTTCTTCATGTGCCGTTTCTTTCCATATTCATGTCTCTTCTTCATGTGCCGTTTCTTTCCTCTTATGTTCCATACCATCATACCAGACCCAAAGTATTTTTGCAAAAACAGCCCTGAATTTTATTGTTTCAAAAACAACTGAATTTTATTGCTCCAAAATAAAAACCGGGAATTTTATTGTTCCAAAAGAAACCTCTTGAAATTATCTTCCAAAAAGGTTACAATGAGGTTCTACCACCTATGAAGGCAAAGCAGTTTTACCGCCAAAGGGCAAAGACTTCACCACAGAAAGGAGTACTTAAAGTGAGTAAATGTGTTAAAGCGTTATTAATAACCATAGCAATCATCGCTATAATTGCTGGTGTAATTTACTTCCTCACCAGAAGAACAGGATGTTGTGATATGGAAGATTGTGATTGTTTCGATGATGATTTTGATTTGGATGAGGATTTGATGCCAGCAGGGGATCGTGAATATGTGCCCCTTAGCAAATCTGACGATGAAGAGGGAGAGGATGAAGCCACACCAGCTGATCCGATACTAACAGCTGAGCAAAAAGCTTTGGATTTTGCAGAAAAAGCCAATGAAAAGGCTGCTGATATCTTCGCAAAAGCTTCTGCTAAAGCTTCAGATATTGCTGACATTGCCAATGATAAGGTTTCAGATTTCATGAACAAAACATCTGACATTATCAAAAACGAAAAAGATTATATCAAAGAAAAAGAAGAGCTAGAAGAAGAAGCCAAATAAGAATGACTATGGGTTAACCTAACCTGAAGCAGCCCCCAAATTACTTCTAACGTAATTTAGGGGGCTGCTTGGTTTTGTCAAGCTCGTGAAGGCATAACAACACATGGAAGTTCTACCGCTCACTCTCACTTCTTTATTCTTTAGGCAATGTAAAAGAACTCTTCAGCGACACAATTCGATTAAACACCAATTTCTCTGAGGTTGAATCATGGGAGTCTATGCAAAAGAATCCATTTCTCACAAATTGATAACTATCTAATGGCTTGGCCTGATCAAAGCTTGGCTCCACGTAGCAATCGGTAAGCACTTGCAGAGAGTTGGGATTCAGGTTTAGGTTCCCGTCCTCATCGTAAACCCCTTTTTCCTCGTCAATTAAATTTTCATAGAGGCGAACTTCTACCTTTTTAGCATAAGGCGCTGGTACCCAGTGGATGGTGCCTTTTACTTTTCTTGCGGTAAATCCTGTTCCTACTTTTGTTTCAGGGTCATAGGTGCAACGTACTTCTACCACCTTTCCACTCTCGTCTTTGATGAAGCTTTCACATTTTACAAAATAAGCATGCATCAAACGAACTTCATTCCCTGGGAAAAGACGGAAATACTTCTTAGGAGGTTCTTCCATAAAATCCTCTCGTTCAATATACAACTCTCTACAGAATGGAACGGTTCTTGTTCCTAATTCTGGATTCTCCATATTGTTAGAAACCGTTAAGTATTCCACTTGGTCTTCAGGATAATTTTCAATGACCAATTTGATGGGATCTAGCACAGCCATTACTCGAGGCTTCTTAAGTTTCAAATCCTCTCGAATGCAATACTCTAGCATGGCCACATCAGCAGAACTATGGGCTTTGGAAACCCCAGCCAATTCCACAAACATCTTAATGGCTTCTGGAGTATACCCTCGGCGACGAAGAGCAGCAATGGACACCAATCTAGGGTCATCCCAACCGTCAACCACTCCTTCTTCCACCAATCTTTTAATGTATCTTTTCCCTGTTACCACATTGGTCAGGTACAGCTTTGCAAATTCAATCTGGCGGGGTGGATTCTCAAACTCGCACTCTTTGATGAACCAATCGTATAAGGGCCTGTGGTCTTCGAATTCCAACGTACAGATGGAATGAGTAATTCCTTCAAAAGCGTCTTCCAAAGGATGAGCATAATCGTACATAGGATAGATACACCAAGCATCTCCTGTGTTGTGGTGATGCATGTAAGCAATCCGATAGATAATCGGGTCTCTCATGTTGATGTTAGGTGAGCTCATGTCTATCTTAGCTCTCAGCACCATCTTGCCTTCTTCGTACTTGCCTGCTCGCATATTTCTAAACAGCTCTAGGTTCTCGTCTATGGCACGCTCTCTGTAGGGACTGTTTTTCCCTGGCTCGGTTAAGGTGCCTCGATACTCTCTCATCTCTTCCGCTGTAAGTTCACACACAAAAGCCTTCCCTTTTAAGATTAACTTTTCTGCACATTGGTACATTTCTTCAAAGTAATCAGAAGCAAAGTACAGGTTATCTCCCCAGTCTGCCCCTAACCACATCACATCTTCTTTGATGGATTCCACAAACTCTATGTCCTCTTTGCTAGGATTGGTATCATCAAAACGCAGGTTGAACTGGCCCCCATACTCCTGTGCTAAACCGTAATTCAATAAAATAGATTTGGCATGCCCAATATGCAAATATCCATTTGGTTCAGGGGGAAAACGGGTGTGTACTCGGTCGTACACTCCATTTTCTAAATCTTTGTCTATTTCTTGTCCGATAAAGTTCCTTGCAATTATCCCTCGCTCCATAGCCTGTGAACCCTCCTGCTTGATTTTTTTGATGGCCCTTTGAAGATGACCTTTTCCACGCCCCAAAGTCATGCAAATTCACCCTTTAAGGTGCAGGAACGCAAACATAAATTTAATGACCTTTTGACGTTTGTATTATCCTATCATACCATAAAACTCCAAATCTCTCAATTTTAATTAATTATAGTTGTAGGTTAATGTTTTCTGATTATTATTAGTGTTNCATTATATTTTTCTTAATTTTTTCTTATATTTCTCTAAAATCGCCCATTTCATCACCGTATTTTGTTATACTATTCCCATAAGCTTATCCATCTGTCTACCCAGAGCTAACTCAACAGCGATTACGCTTATAAACACCCATAAGGTTAAGCTATTCAAGACCATAATCGTAACGAGGAGGGACATTCCCATGAAGAAAAGTGTGAAGAACATCATCAAAAAGAACTACCAGCAAGTACTGTTTGTATTTATCGCTTTTTTGGCAATGATTCTTGTAAGCTACTTTTACCTAAGCAATGTTGTGGCGGGGTTAATGCTTACCCTCGGAGAAGAAACCATGAATACCATGCAGGAATCTGTTTCTGCAAGCTTTTCAAACTCGGAGCTTGTTTTCAGTAATGTGAGCCAAAACGTAGAGGCTATGATAAAAGAAGGAAATAGCAATGAAGAAATTCTAGACTATATTGTTGCAACCAATACTTACTATTACACTCGTCGCTGTGCTATGTCTGATTTTCTCAACTTATATGCTTATATTGATGAGGAATTCTTAGATGGTTCTGGTTGGATTCCTCCAGAGGATTACTACCCTCCCAATCGACCATGGCATGTTGGTGCCACTAGAATGGGAGGAAGGGTTTATCTGTCTGATCCCTACATAGACGCAGACACAGGACAAATGTGCATTACTTTTTCTCAACAAGTATTCAATGCAGATAAAAAGCCTACTGGAATTGTAGCTCTAGACATTCGGTTAGACAGAGTTACTAATTATGTATCTTCCCAGCAAATCGTTGGTGATGGATACGGAATTCTCCTTGACGATAAAATGAATGTTGTGGTTCATCCTAATCCAGACTTCGTTGGCCATCCCATTAAGGAGGCTGGGGAAGGTTATTCATTATTAGCAGAATTGATGGAAAATCGTAATCCTGTTTCTGCTGTAAGGATACAAGATAGCAATGGTGGCGACAGTGTTGTATTCGTCCGCACCATATTCAATGGCTGGAAATTGGGAATCATCATTCCTAGAAGTAGCTATTACGAACAGGTCATCCATATGGGATTTGTTCTTAGCCTTTTAGGACTTGGCTTGGCTACAATCCTCAGTTACATTCTGGTTCGCACTCGTGTTGAAAAGTTCCGTTCAGAAGAAGCCAGCATGAGCAAAAGCGATTTCTTGGCAAGAATGAGCCATGAAATGCGAACCCCTATGAACGCAGTCATTGGCATGACAGAAATTGCCAAAACCGCAGATGATCCTGCTAAAGTGGATTATTGTCTCACCAAGATAAGCAGTGCTGCCAATCACCTTCTTGGGGTCATCAATGACGTCTTGGACATGTCTAAAATAGAAGCAGGAAAGTTAGAGTTAGACCCTACGGAGTTTCAATTTCAAGAGCTGTTGGGTCAAATCATCTCGGTTATCGAAATCAAAATAGAAGAAAAGCATCAACATTTCAATTTAGAGATTGATCCAGACCTTCCTGAAACTATGGTTGCTGACCGACAAAGGTTGGCACAAGTCATTACTAATCTGATTAGCAATGCCAATAAATTCACTCCACAAGGGGGAACCATTGACTTGACCATTCATAAGGAAAGTGCTTCTGATGATAAGTGTTTGCTTAAAATCCAAGTGACAGATACAGGGATAGGCATATCTGGGGAACAACAAAAACGACTCTTCCATTCCTTTGAGCAAGCAGATGATAGCACCTCAAGAAAATACGGTGGCACTGGTTTGGGATTATCCATCTCCAAGAAAATTATCACTCTAATGAATGGAGATATCTGGGTAGAATCAGAACTAGGGCAAGGGGCTAGCTTTATCTTCACTGTCCAAGTGGGAATTGGAGCAGCCACAGATAAATTCCACAGTGCGAGTTTATCTGAAAATACAAATAAACGTCAAGAACATAGCATAACCAAAGAGCAAAACAACTTAAAAATCTTTGCAAACAAAAAAATCCTATTGGCAGAAGACGTTGACATTAATCGGGAAATTGTCCTTACTCTTCTAGAACCAACTGGACTACAAGTTGATTGTGCTATAAACGGCAAAGAGGTTACCCAGATGTTTATGAAGGCTCCCAATCAATACGATGCCATCCTTATGGACGTTCAGATGCCTGAGATGGATGGCTATCAGGCTACCAGAATCATTCGAAGCCTTGACCTTCCAGATGCCAAAACTGTTCCGATTATTGCAATGACAGCAAATGTATTCAAAGAAGACATCGAACAATGCTTGAAATCTGGAATGAACGACCACATTGGAAAACCATTGAGTATCAATGAACTTTTGGAGAAACTGCATAACTATTTTGGGAACTAAGTGAATGAATTTGATGTGGATTGGAACATGTTCTCGTAAAATGAAAGGAGTCTCCTTGAACACTCGCAATTGCTCGTTGGTTCAAGTAGTATCGACAGCCTGTACCCGTGAGGGTGAAAACCGTCTCAATTGTATAAAAAGAAGCGTTCAAAGATGAACGCTTCTTTCATTTTAAATTTAGTGCTACTTTAGCTACTTTTAAAAATTAAACTTTTTAAATCCTTTGCTATTGCTAGCTTCAAAACTATTTCTGCACAATATTTACAATCCGTCCAGGCACATAAATCTCTTTCACTATAGTTCCTGTTAGTTTGTCCGCAATGACCTCTTTTCCTGCTGCAATGGCCTCTTCTTTGGTAGCATCTGCGGAAATGGTCACCACTCCTCTTGTTTTCCCATTCATCTGAACGGCAACTTCGATCTCATCGTCCTTAAGATAAGCTTCATCGTAGGTTGGCCATCCTGCTTGGAACACAGAATCCGTATTCCCTAACTCCTCCCACATCTCTTCTGCAAAGTGAGGAGCAAAAGGCGAAAGGAGAATTGCAAAGGTTTCTAAGGTTTTCTTATCCACGCCACCTTCCTTCTTAGTAAGATCGATGAACTTGTTGTTGTACTCCATAAACCCTGAAATCACGGTATTCAAGCTAAAGTTATTCAACCTGTGGGTAATGTCATGAATCATCCGATGACGTTGCTTTAACATTTCTGTGGTTTCTTCTACTTGATTCAGGGTGCTCTCTTGCAGAAGGTTGTACAAGCGTTTTAAGAAACGATTCACCCCATCAATTCCTCGATCGTCCCATTCTGCATCTAATTCTGGTGGTCCTACAAATAGTTCGTACATCCGAAGAGAGTCACAACCATAATCTGCCACTAAACTGTCGGGAGAAATGGTATTTCCTCTGGATTTGCTCATCTTCACGCCGTTTTTCCCAGTAATCATGCCTTGGTTAAACAACTTGACAAATGGCTCCTGGAAATCAATCACTCCAATATCATACAGGAACTTCGTGTAGAATCTTGCATAAAGCAGATGCAACACGGCGTGCTCTACGCCACCAATGTACATATCTACAGGCAAGTATTTCTTGGCTTTTTCCATGGAAATCAATTGGTGGTGGTTATGGGGGTCTACGTAACGCAAGAAGTACCAAGAAGACCCTGCCCACTGAGGCATGGTGTTGGTCTCTCGTTTGGAAGGTTCATCACATACAGGACAAGCACAATTCACCCATTCTTCAATACCTGCTAATGGGGATTCTCCAGTTCCTGTAGGCTCATAAGAGGCTACATCTGGTAACAGCAATGGCAACTCTTCTTCTGGAACAGGCACTAGCCCACACTTTGGACAATGGATAATTGGGATGGGCTCTCCCCAATAACGTTGACGAGAGAATACCCAGTCCCTTAACTTATAGTTGATTGTTGCCTTTCCTATTCCTTGCTTCTCAATCATATGAGGAGCTTCTAATTTTAGAATGGCAGAGTCCATTCCGTCCCACTCTCCTGAATTCACTACAATTCCTGAATCCAAGTAGGCTTCTTCCATTTCATCCGCTGCCAAACCGTCCTTAGCAATTACCTGACGAATCTTCAAACCAAACTTTTTGGCAAATTCAAAATCACGATCATCATGGCCTGGAACACACATAATGGCTCCTGTACCATAATCAATCAACACATAATCGGAAATCCAGATAGGAATCAACTCCTTGCTCATTGGATTCAGAGCATAACTTCCAGTAAATACTCCTGTTTTCTCCTTATCTTGCATTCGGTCCACATTGGACTTCATAGAAGCTTGGGAGATATACTTTTCTGCTGCTTTTGCATACTCACCTGCTGCCAACTTGCTGGCCAGTTCATGCTCAGGAGCTAACACCATAAAGGTTGCCCCATACAGGGTATCTGGGCGAGTGGTGTAGACTCTGATAAAGTCAGTTTCACTCAACTTGTAATCTGTAGTATCTTCTGTAATGGTTTTCCCTTCTTCAGCCACCACCACAGAGAAATCAATCTCTGCACCATAGGATTTCCCAATCCAGTCGGATTGCATCTTGATTACCTTCTCTGGCCAATCTAAGGTATCTAAGTCTTGCAACAATCGTTCCCCATACTCGGTGATTTTTAACATCCATTGGCGCAGGTTTTTCTTGGTTACAGTACTGTGACAACGTTCACATTCCCCTCCTACCACCTCTTCATTGGCAAGACCTGTTTTACAAGAAGGACACCAGTTAATGGGGAATTCCTTCTCATAGGCCAAGCCTTTCTTAAACATTTCCGCGAAAATCCACTGGGTCCATTTGTAGAACTCGGGGTCTGTGGTGCTCACTTCCATATCCCAATCATAAAGAGCAGCAATTTGGTCAATCTGAACCTTTATCTTCTCTATGTTATCGGCGGTAGAAACTGACGGATGAGCCCCTACCTTAATGGCGTAATTCTCTGCTGGTAATCCAAATGCATCCCAACCCATGGGATGAATGATATATTTCCCTTGCTGAAGCATGTACCTGCTCCATACATCGGAGATTACATACCCTCTCCAGTGGCCTACATGAAGTCCATCTGCTGAAGGGTAGGGAAACATGTCTAGACAATAATACTTTTCCTTTTCATTCCCCATCTGGTCTACTTTAGGGTTTACAGGGTTCTCTTTCCACTTCTGGGTCCATTTTCTTTCAATTGCTTTGTGGTTGTATACTTTTTTGCTCATTAAAATGTCTTCCCTTCTTTGCTCTCGTAAAACTTACCTTTGTGTATTATAGCACAAGCCCCACTAAATCAAAACTCAACTATCATCGATTTGGAGCTATACTGAAAATAGCTCACTTGGATTTTGGCGGATTCAGATAATGTCCTCTGCATACAGGAATAATCCTTAAGTCCCCGTCCACATCTGCCATCACTACCTCTTGTGGGTAATACTCTGGCACATCATTTACCAGCATCAGGTTCTGGGTGGCCTTCTTGTTGCAAAATTGGCAGGTATTTTTGATTTCCTCTATAGAATCTGCCCAGTACAATAATCCATAAGATCCAGTAAATAGCTTGCCTTTTGCCGCTCGCCCCTTTAGACCATAGCAAAGCACTGGAATGTCTAGTTCATCTACTACTTTTGCCAATTCTAGAACTTGCTCTCCTGTTATAAACTGGGCCTCATCCAGCAAAACTGCATAGATTCTGCTTTCTTCATGATGCTCCTTCACAATCTCATACAGGTTATCATCGTCTGTGAAGGTTAACGCTTCTCCCTTTTCCGCTATGGCTCGAGAAGAGATAGCATCCCAACGTGTATCGTGAGAAGGCTTCATCAAAAGTACAGGTTTGTTTTGGGACCGATAGTTATGAGCCACCATCAAAAGATTGGCGGATTTTGCACTGTTCATTGCTCCGTAGCGAAAATATAATTTTGCCATGTTATTATTCTCCTCTATCATTTATGATTTAGTTATTTTAACCGAACATAAAACCATTTTGCTTTTGAGTCGATTCGTTTAAGGGTTCATCCGCCAGCTCAATATAACTCTTGACGAATCACGCCATAAGCTTCCTCTAAATTATTTACTCGAATCATTCCATTTTCCTTGGCATTATAATCTTGATTATATGGAGCATCCATTAGAATTTTAAAGTATGAACCGCCTTCCAGATTATGGATTCCATCATCAATTAATACGTCACCTTTGATGAGCTGCTTTCTTCTTGTTACAATTACATTTTTCCATTCTAAAAATGGGAACGTAGCGAATAACCAATCCATTTTCAGAGGAAGGGTTTCATAGACAGACGCGGTTACAATCAACACATCATGGCCATCATCCATCATCGTCTTTAAGGTTTCTACGCTGGTGGCTCTTGGAGATATCATCCCCCACACCTCCTCTTCATATATGATACGATAGACCTCTTCCTTTGTCAAAGTGGGAAATATGCCCTGCACGTTCCATACTCTGGAATCCTCGGCTTTGGCATTAAGGTAGTATCTCTGGTTCAGAAGTTTTACCCAACATTCTAAAAGATTGTTTAACACGTCATCTAGATCTACTAGAATTCTAAGTTTCTTCATTGGTTCAATATCTCCTTGTGATTAAGGTGAGAAAAATAACTCTCAATATCCGAACTCAGATATTATTTGTTATATTAGGGTGAGAAGAATAAAACAAACACGGTTATTCTTCTCACCCTAAGTATACAACAAAGCCCTCCTCGTGAAAAGTCTTTCAGCAACTTAATTCGTAGATTTTCCATAGTAATACAAAAAAAATAGTGCTGTACCTTTCCCGATAATATGCTATTATGTACATGAGACTCACAAAGGATTTGGAGTGAGAATATTACTTTTAAAGGATCTATTAATGTTATGAAGAGAAAAGCTGTTATCAATCTAATCATCTTAGGGATACTACTTATCATTACTATTTCTCTAAGTGTGTTCGTGGCTTCTCATATATTCTCCACGCAACCTTTGCCTACTATATATGCGAGGAAGTCCCCTGTCGCCTTTCCTACAGAAGATGATTTGCTTCCTGTTGACCCAGCACCAGAATTACAATCGGAGTTAGATCAGCAATCAGACGAAGCTGACATAGAATACGATGCGGATGAAAATGCAGATGCCGAGCCAGTGGATTTTTCCTTTGAAAATGGCGTGGAGGGTTTAGAAGAATTAACGGATTTAATTCTGGCATATATTAATCCTTTAGGGGGCTCTTACTCCATTTATGTGAAGAACCTAGACACCAATGAATATTTGTTGATTAACAATCAGCGACAAACCCCTGCAAGTCTCATCAAACTTTTTAATGTGGTCTATGCCTTTGAAAGAATTGAAAATGGCTCTCTTGAGCTAACTCCCTCCATAGAAGGTTGGCTATATAATTCTATTATTATCAGTTGCAACAACAGCTTCAATCATCTTTTAGCTGTTTTTGGATATGGTAACTTGATACATGGAGCTATGAATGCCACTGCTTTTGCCCAATACAGTGGTTTTGAAGACACCATTGTTGGTAGCTCTTTGTATCCTTCAGACTTTGAAATCGCTGGTTTCTCCGACCTATACACCAGTGTTTTAGATGTGGGACATTTGTTGGAGAATATTTATCGAGGCACCATGGTAAGCGAAGAAGCTTCTGAGCAAATGTTGAATATTCTATTGGCTCAACAACGGTTACATAAAATACCTGCAGGACTTCCTGAAGGCACTGTTACAGCCAGCAAAACGGGGGAAATAGGAGCCTTGGAGCACGATGCAGCCATTGTATTTACAGAACATACCAATTATGTCATTGTGATTATGACCGAGAACGCTCCTTCTGCAATTTTTAACATTCAAGAAATATCTAGGCTTGTTTACAATTATTTTGCTTTGGCTTCTGCCGCCAACGGAGAGTGATTATGAGGTTGATGTTCGACGAAATATGTAGTATACTATTAAGTAGAAATGTGAGTATTAATTCTCAACTATAATAAGAGAAAAAGGAGAAAAACAATATGCTCAATTTAATTACAGGACCAAAAGGTAGCGGAAAAACACAGCAGTTAATTGATTTAGCCAATGAAGTGGTTAAATCATCTCACGGTAACGTAATTTTAATTAAGAAAAGTCAAAGAGACACCTCTACTGCAGACTTCAACATTCGTGTTACAGCCATGGACGAATATAAGGAAATTATCACTCTGGAAGAATTTATCGGTTTTCTATACGGGATGATTGCTGGCGACCACGACATTGAAACCATCTGTATAGACGGTGTCTTAAAACAAGCCAATATTAACTTAGATAGCCTTCCTGATTTCCTCCGTAGAATCAACAAGATATCTTTAGATCATAACATTGAGTTTTACTTGACCATAAGCGCCCCGAATGAAGAACTGCCAGATTTAGGTGGTTTGGAATACAAAATCATAGGATAAAAAAACGAGCCTTTCGGCTCTTGCACATGCGGAACCTCCTTGAACACCGCCTCAGGCGGATTTCAAGGAGTAGCGCAAAAAAACGAGCCTTTCGGCTCGTTTTTTTGCTTCAGTCTTGCTCTTCTGCTCTTGCAGCTACTTCTTTTTCTTGTACATCGGCAGGAGCTTGTTCGTATCTTGCAAATTCATACTCGTAATCGCCACGTCCACCTGTCATGGAGCGTAGTGTTGTTCCATATCCGAAGAGGCTGGTCATGGGAATGTCTGCTTCAATGGCCTGCTTGCCACCTGCAATTGGATTCATGCCAAGTACTCTACCTCGTTTCTTATTCAAGTCACCCATTACGTCTCCAGTGAACTCATCTGGCACAGTTACTTTCACTTTTACAATTGGCTCAAGTAGAACTGGAGTTGCATCCATGAAACCTTTCTTAAAGCCTTTTACGGTAGCCATCTTAAAGGCCATCTCCGAAGAGTCTACTGCATGATAGGAACCATCATAAAGAACCACCTTAACCCCTACCACGGGATAGCCTGCCAAAGGTCCTTTAAGAACGGAATCCTGTAATCCTTTCTCTACTGCTGGGAAGTAATTCTTAGGTACAGAACCACCTACTACTACTTCTTCAAATACAAAAGGAGTTTCTAGATCCCCTGATGGGGAAAAGCGCATCTTCACATGTCCATATTGTCCTGAACCACCACTTTGCTTCTTGTGCTTGGAATCAATATCTGACTCCTTGCGGATGGTCTCTCTAAAAGCTACCTTTGGTGTTTCCATGACAATCTCTACTTTGTAGCGAGAATGCAATTTGCTGGCAACAATATCCAAATGCTGCTCGCCAATTCCATAGATAAGGGTTTGTCTATTCTCCGCATCGTTTACTGTTTTAAGGGTCACATCTTCAGCCATTAATCTGGCTAGGGCTTGAGATAATTTGTCCTCTTCTCCTTTGTTCTTCACACTGTATTTCATGTAAGTGTAAGGCTTAGAAAAGTCAGGTCTTGCAAAAGTAACAGGTGTTGCTTTGGTAGAAAGGGTATCCCCTGTGTTAGTATCTGATAACTTGGCTATGGCTCCAATGTCTCCAGCAAACAACTCTGCTATTTCAGTAGGTTTGTTTCCAAGCAAGGTGAAAAGCTTTCCTAGCTTTTCTTCTGAATCGCTGTCTGCGTTGTATAAAACATCATCTCCTTTAAGCACTCCAGAGCCTACTTTAACCAAAGAGTATTTTCCGATAAATGGATCAACCATGGTTTTGAAAACATAAGCTGTTTTGGCTTTAGAAAAATCATAGTTGGCTTCAAATATCTCATTGGTGGTACGATTGATTCCTGCAAAGGTTCTTTTGTCAGGGCTTGGGAAGAAACGTACGATATCCGATAGTAAGTTGGCAACCCCTTGGGCTTGAATACTGGAGCCCATACTTACGGGAACAATATCACCGTTGGTTACTTCTTGACGCAGGGCGGAACGAATCTCTTCTACAGAGAACTCTTCCCCTTCAAAATACCTGTCCATTAACTCTTCACTGGTCTCAGCAACTGATTCCATTAAAGCACTGCGATAGGTTTCCAGGTTTTCTTCACAGTAGGCTGGAATGTCGCAATCTTCCCATTTACCAGGAGCAGTGTAACGACGACCTGCATTCTTGATGATGTTCACATAACCTACCAACTTCTCGTTTTCACGAATAGGCATATAGTGAGGGGCAATAGAATTACCATAAAGATTCGTTAAATTCTCAACCACCTGACGAAAGCTGGCATCATCAATGTCCATTCCAGATACATAAATCATTCTTGGCAGGTTGTACTTGTCGCATAACTCCCAGGCCTTTTCTGTACCCACTTGAACTCCTGCTTTACCTGAAACCACAATAACTGCTGCATCAGCAGCACTTACAGCTTCTTCTACCTCTCCAACAAAGTCAAAATATCCTGGAGTATCCAAAATATTAATCTTTGCTTTTTCCCACTCAATGGGAATTAAACTTGTGCTTAGTGAAAAGCCACGCTTTTGTTCTTCTTTATCGAAATCACTCACCGTACTACCATCTTCCACACGTCCCATACGGCTAGTTACTCCAGTTACGTTAAGCATTGCTTCCACTAATGTAGTCTTACCGCAACCTCCGTGTCCTAATAGTACTACGTTTCTGATCTCATCCGTTCTGTAAACCTTCATGTAGTTGTTGCCTCCTTGTTTATCATTTTATAATTATAGGGTGACGGGAGCCGAATCTGATTACTTATGCTGACGAAAACCAAAGCCGAGCCACCTTGAATCTATTCACCCTTATGCTGACGGAAGCCGAAGCTCATACGCCTTGAATCTGTATAACGTCATATTTCTACGTCATCATCATTCGTCATAGCATAACTATAACTCATTCTTCTTCCTTGAACTATTTAGTTATACAGGTTCAAGGTCGAAGAGTTTACAGTAGCGATAATGCACAATGACAAGGCGAAGCGTTGAAGCTGTAGTGGTGCTACAGTAAGACGCTTCAACGAAGTGATTTTGCATTATCGATACTGTAAACCGTATGAGTTCGACTTCCGTCAGCATAAACACCATGAATCCATTCTACTAAAAAAACAAGGCCATTACAATACTTTTTGAATAAAAATTACCAGTTACAACTTACTTATATACCAGCTACAACTTACTTATATACCAGTTACCACTTATTATATACCACTTACCACCTATTACATACCACTTAGCAATTGCTACTTAATATCTTCAAAAAACACTTGACTTGCTTTTCGTTCAAAAGTAGAATGTAATCGAACAACAAAACAATATTAGGAGGATTTTATATGAGTTGGTATATTGGTGTAATCAAAAACTATGTAGGCTTTTCTGGGAGAGCTAGACGTAAGGAGTATTGGATGTTCTTTTTGTGGAACGTGATTATCTCCATTGTTATTGGATTCATTGGCGGCCTTTTAGGTTTAGTAGCGCTAGGTTATCTTTACTCCGTGCTCATTTTCCTTCCTGCATTAGCGGTATCCATTAGAAGACTACATGACATCGGCAAATCTGGATGGTGGTATCTGATTGTATTTATTCCACTGATTGGATTTATTTGGCTA
>JGI20163J15578_10000204_pt1 | contig 24799 bp, 23 predicted proteins | sample TergutCu122P1_FD_15578 | JGI IMG/M metagenome (IMG submission 15578)
ATATGATAAACTTTCTTCCATGTTTCAGGCTTTCGTCATTCTTGCTTGCATTATGATTTGGTTAAAATGACGAAATTTTTTATTTGTCGGATAGACCCTAGCAATTTTCCTATATCTTGTAGCTGCACTCGGTTTTCTCCATTCTGTTTGTCTTCCCAGCTACAGAATATATGATTTTCGAGTGCTTTGCTTTTGTTTTTTCGTCAGTATGTCAACAACGGTTTCTGGTGTTGAGCCAAAATAAATAGACATGATGATATTTAATGGAGAGGACATGATAAATATGTCTTACACTAAAAACACAATACAATCTATCATAACCAAAACCCCAAACGAGTTTGAATTTCATCAAGCTTTAGCAGAGGTCTACAATTCACTTGCTTGTGTTGTTGATAACAATCCTTACTACCAAGATGCAGGATTACTACAACGTATGGCAATGCCGGAGCGTATTATTACATTTCGTGTACCATGGGTAGATGACCAAAATCGTGTGCAGGTTAATATGGCGTATCGTGTGCAATTTTCCGGCGTTCTTGGGCCTTATAAAGGCGGTATTCGTTTTCATCCGTCTGTAAATACCAGCATTCTCAAATTTTTGGGGTTTGAACAAACTTTCAAAAATGCCCTTACAGGTATGCCTATTGGCGGTGGAAAGGGCGGAGCGGACTTTGACCCGAAGGGTAAAAGTGACGGAGAAGTGATGCGTTTTTGCCAAAGTCTTATGAATGAACTTTATAAATATTTGGGCCCGGATGAAGATGTGCCTGCAGGTGATATTGGTGTTGGTGCCAGAGAAGTTGGTTATATGTACGGGCAGTATAAGCGTATTACCGGTAGGGCTGAAGGAGTTTTTACCGGGAAAGGGCTTTCATATGGCGGGTCACTTGGCAGAACGGAAGCAACGGGTTATGGGCTGCTTTATTTTTTGAATGCAATGCTTACTAATAGCGGAAACGGTATTGAATGTAAAAAAATAAGTATATCCGGCTCGGGCAATGTTGCGATATACGCTGCAGAAAAAGCCGTTGAACTTGGTGGTGTGGTTGTTTGCATGAGTGATTCAGACGGGTTCATTTATGATTCTGAAGGGATTGACCTTGCTGCCGTAAAGGAGATAAAGCTTGCGCGTAGGGGACGGATTCAGGAATATCTTTTGTGCCATCCTGGGGCAAAATATACAGAGGGCAGAGGTTTATGGCATATTCCGTGCGAGATTGCGCTTCCCTGTGCAACACAAAACGAACTTACAGAAGAAGATGCAAAAGCCTTAGTTGCAAACGGATGTATTGCAGTGGCAGAGGGGGCAAATATGCCATGCACTAAGGATGCTGTGAAAATATTTGAGGCTGCAGGGATACTTTTTGGGCCGGGGAAGGCGGCAAACGCCGGTGGCGTAGCTGTTAGTGCTATGGAAATGAGCCAGAACAGTATGCGGCTAAAATGGACATTTGATGAGGTTGATAAGCACTTGCAATCCATTATGGTAAAAATATTTGAAAAGGCAAATAGTTGCGCTGGTGAATATGGCATGGCGGGTAATTTTGCTGCAGGAGCTAATATTGCGGCCTTCAAAAGTATTGCAGAGGCTATGATTGCTCAGGGCGTGATTTAGAGTTGATAAACTCTTGACGATGTTATGAAGAAATGCTAAGCTTCATCATGGTTTTAACTAAATATTTATTTATTCTGGGGGGAATGAATTTTGCACCAAAAAAACACCAAGGGGCTTACCCTTATGGAACTTATTATTGTGCTTGCATTGCTTGCAATTATCGCGGCTATTCTAATTCCTATGTTTGTAAATACAACAGACCGCGCACGTTTGCGCAGCGATATTCAATCTGCAAGGGTTATACAAAATGCGATTGATTTATATCGGGTAGAGACCGGCACTGTTGTAAGCGGCGCAAATGCAGACGCTGTAATGAGGCGTTTAGCCGAGGAAGGATACTTGGAATTACGTAATTCCGCTACACAAACAGACGGCGCAGTATGGTATTATGACGATACAACTCATCGTATATATGTGAATATTTATGGCAGCCCTGAAAGCGTGCGGGGATTATATGAGAGTTTGTCTGATGCAGAGAAGCAAATGGTAATGGTGAGCCGCAGGTCGTAAGTTTATACTCGCACTCTGATTGTAAAGGAAGTGCAGCATCATGAGATTACGATTTTGGACTAAAATTTTCCTGTATATGATAATGGATTGTTTTTTCCATTGGTTAAGCTGGGTAGGGGCCGTGTTTGTGGCTACTGCCCTTTTTGTAATTGATGTGCCATTGCGTCAACTGGATTTACCGGTGGTTAATCAGCATATTGTTGCGATGATAATTGCTAATGTTGTATTTTTTACCGCTTGTGGTGTGTATAAAAGCTTATGGCAGCACTCGGGGATTGGTACAATGATACGTATTACTACGGCAGTAATGCTTTCTACATTTGCTGTCTATGTGGCGTTTAGGTTGTATCTTGGGTTTTGGGTAAACCCCGGGCACGGGGTTATGGCTTTTTATTTTTTACTTACTCTTTCCCTTGTGCCGCGGGTTTATAAGCGTGTGCTGGAAACTCTTTTTTCGTATTTGCGCAATTACCTGCGTATTTTGCCGCGAAACAACGACAGGAACGCCATCCGTACTTTGGTTATTGGTGCAGGGGAAAGCGCGTCTGGTTTGATGCTGCATACCAGCCAACAAGGTGCGCGGCCGCGGGAAATTTTGGGCATATTGGACAACGACCCGCGTAAACATGGATATGCTTTGCATGGGGTGACTGTCCTTGGGGGTGACGAAAGAATCCCACAATTGGTTAAGGATTTGAATATAGATGAAATTATTGTGGCTGTGCCGTCTATGGGGAACGAGGATTTGAGGCGAATTGTGCGCCTTGCGCCCGTTAACCGTTGTAAGGTACGGCTTCTTTCGGGTTTGTCGGCTGATAAGGCGTCGGACATGCTGCGGGAGGTTAACATTACGGACTTACTTGGGCGGCACGAAGCAGAGCTAAACACTACGGGGCTTAATGCCTGGATAAGCAAGAAGGTTGTAATGGTGACGGGCGGCGGCGGCTCTATTGGAAGTGAGTTGTGCCGCCAGCTTTTGCAACTGGATGTTGAAAAAATTGTTATCTACGAAATTTCCGAGAATAATGCATATAATTTGAAAGAGGAGCTTAAGGTAAAGTTTGGGCAGACAGGGCGGTACAAAGTGGCTGTGCGTATTGGATCCATACAGGATGAAACGCGGCTGGACCAGGTGTTTAACGAGTTTAAGCCGTCGGTTGTTTTCCACGCGGCGGCGTACAAGCATGTGCCACTAATGGAAGACTGCCCGCGTTTGGCCATAGACAATAATGTACTGGGGACTTACCGTACCGCAAAAGCGGCCATTCGTTATAGGGTAGAGCGGTTTGTTATGATTTCTACGGACAAGGCTGTAAACCCTACAAATGTAATGGGCGCAAGCAAGCGTATGGCAGAACTGGCGACTTTGGGGCTGAACGAGCAGAAGGCCACAGAGTTTGTGTGTGTACGCTTTGGTAATGTTTTGGACTCTAATGGCAGTGTTATTCCTGTTTTTAAGCGGCAAATAGAAGCGGGCGGGCCGGTAACGGTTATGCACCCGGAAATTGTGCGTTATTTTATGACTATAACCGAAGCGGCGCGGCTTGTATTGGAAGCCGGTGTTATGGCCGCAGGCGGGGAAATTTTTATTTTGGATATGGGTGAGCAAATTAAAATTGTGGACCTTGCGGAAAATCTTATTCGCATGGCAGGGCTAACGCCGGACGTGGACATAAAAATTGAGTTCGTAGGCCTTAGACCCGGCGAAAAATTGTATGAAGAATTGCTTCTGGATGCGGAAGGGCTTACAAAGACCGTCCATGATAAAATTTTCGTGATTAGGCCGCTGCCTGCGCCCAACCAGGCAGAATTTATGGCAGAATTGGAAGAAGGCATCCCCGACGGCGGTGACACTATTGGGCTGATAAAACGGTTTGTGCCAGAATATCAGCCGGACGAGGTAGTTGAGCAATGAAAAGTGTGCTGATAGTTGGTAAAAACAGTTTCATCGGTACGTCTTTTGCCAGGTATGCGGGCAGCAGATATAAAATACAGACTGTTGACGCCCGGGACGGGAAATGGAAAGACGCGGATTTCTCTAATGTAGATGCAGTGTTGTATTGCGCGGGAATTGCCCATGTTGCCCAAAAGAAATATATGCGGCAGCTTTATTATGACATTAATTGCGGCCTGGCAGTGGATGTTGCAACTCACGCGAAGGGCGCAGGGGTTAAGCAGTTTGTATTTTTGAGCAGTATGGCTGTATATGGCAGCGGTAACTTCGTAATAAGGTTGGAAACCGAGCCTAACGCGACGGATTTTTACGGCGGCAGTAAGCTTGCGGCAGAGGAGAAGCTGCGGCAGCTTGTTTTGCCGGACTCCGGTTTCAATTTATGTATAGTGCGCCCGCCAATGGTTTACGGTTACGGCTGTAAGGGTAATTTCCCGCGGCTTGTAAAGCTTGCGAAAAAGCTGCCGGTTTTCCCAAATATACAAAACCGCCGCAGCATAATTTACATCAACAATTTGTGTGAATTTTTGTGCCAAGCCATAGACGAAAATAAAAATGGTATCCACCTTCCGCAAAATACGGAATATGTGAACACCACTGAACTTGTGCGGCTTATTGCCCGGTTTTATGGGAAAGAAATTTGTACAACCGGGTTTTTTAACCCCCTGATATTACATTCAAAAAATTATCTTTCAACCGTGGAAAAATTGTTTGGAGATTTAGTATATGCCAAAGCCGGGGATGAAGCAAGTTACAATGTTGTAAACTTTGAAGATGGGGTAAGAAAGGCAGTGTTGGGGGATTAGCATATCGTTCCGCCGCCGATAACAATGTCCCCGTCGTACATAACAACCGCCTGGCCCGGGGTAATTGCCCTTTGGGGGGCGTCAAACTCTATACGAATTGTGTCTTCGCCCGTTTGCCACAGGGTTGCGGGCTGGGCATTGTGGCTGTAGCGGATTTTTGCTTGTACACGAAGCGGGCCGTCCAGTTTATCCATTGGGATTAGATTTATATCGTGGGCTTTCAAAGTAGTGGAGAAAAGCTCTTCCGATTTACCCAAAGTTACGGTATTTTCCTGTGGGTTAAGAGACAACACAAACAAAGGGTGGGGGGCAGAAATGCCCAATCCCTTGCGCTGGCCAATTGTGTAGTGGATTATCCCTTTGTGTTGGCCGATAATTTCACCCTGTGGGTTTATAAAATTACCGGGCGATATTTTTTTGCCCGTGTGCCGCTGAATAAAGCCCGCATAGTCACCGTCCGGCGCGAAACAGATGTCTTGACTGTCCCGTTTTTTTGCGTTGACAAAACCTTGTTCTTCCGCTATTTTTCGCACTTCTTCCTTGGTTAGCCCGCCAAGGGGAAGTAATGTGCGGGTCAGTTGGGGCTGTGTCATGGCGTACAGTACATAACTTTGGTCCTTTGTGGTGTCTATTCCGGTTTTAAGCAGGTATCGTCCGTTTGCGTCCGGTTCAACTCTGGCGTAGTGGCCCGTTGCGATATGGGAGCAGTCCAGTTCTGTTGCCCGGTGCAGGAACCGTTCAAATTTCATAAAACGGTTGCAATCTATGCAGGGGTTTGGGGTTCGGCCTTTTTCATATGCTTCTACGAAGCGGTCCATAACCGCCGCTTCAAAAGTATCTGTGAAATTAAAAACGTAAAAAGGCATGTCCATAGATGCCGCTATTTGGCGAGCGTCTTCAACGTCGTCCAGTGAACAGCAGGTTTTGCTTGCCAGTTCCGGCGAAAGATCATCGTTTGTGTAGAGTTTCATCATTGCGCCAATGCAGTCGGTGTTGGATTGTTTTAATAGATGGGCGGTAACGGATGAATCTACGCCGCCGCTCATGGCTACAAGGATTTTTTTGGATTTTTGCAAGTTTTCACCTCATAAAATTAAGGTCGTATAACAAAAGGCTCTGCCCGCTTACTATATTTTACAGCGAACACCGCTGCAAAAACTAAAATAGCTGTAAAAGGAATTAGTGCAGGCAGCGAAATTTCATTATTATATTCGACCCTAAATAAACCAATTACTGCGTCTAAACTCAGCCAAGTACCTTGAACCAAAACAAGACTCATTAGATTTTTTGAGTATAAGTACGCAGCACCAAAGCTCATGCTCATAACAAAAGTGTTAATAAGCTGCATAAGCCCTACTGGGTTAGGGCTAAGTATGTTGAACAGGATATAGATAATCAAAAATAGCAGGGAGGCCATAATAATACTCTGTACTCTTTCTTTTTCAGTGCTGCTTCGTTTTACAAACAAAGCTGTAATCAGAAGCCCGCGGAATAGGAGGACTTGTACTAACGCCGAAGTCACCGACATTAAAATAATTGCCGGGATAACCCATGGGCTTTCGGCATTTAGGTCTAATGCTCCACCGGTGATAAGCAGACCGAACGTGAAAAATACAGCAGCGGGTATAAGAGCCTTTAGACCTTTCGAAAATCCATTTGCTTTAAATGTGTGTTTAAAGCCGTTAGTTTTGTTTACCAAGCCAAATAGAATTACCGCAATAATTGTGAATGCAATATTATTAACCGAGCTTGCAAGTAAATACAATTGAACTCCAAACTGCTCAAATGCTTCTGTAACGAATAATGCAGCCGCACCCCAGAAGGCTACTAAGATTATTGTAAAAATTATGCTGAAAGCTATGGGGCTGTTTTGGATTTTTACTGTCACAGGTCTATTCTCCTAACTTTGCTTAGTTCAAGCAATTTAGCCTCCGCGTAATCATTTCATCGGTCTAACAGCCAACAACGTATACTCCCCGGGTAATTTTTCGTTTGTCCACGCCGGATGCTCATCGAAGGATTTTAGAACAAACCCGGCGTTTATGACAGCATTGATAATTTCACCGATGTTGTACCTTCTCACCAGGCATTTGGGGAATAATTTTTGCTTTTCATCATCGTAGTATCGTGCATGTGCCACGTCGCCTTCTACTATTTCCGTTGAAAAATAGTCGGAGCCTTCTTTGACAACACCGGTAACATCCCACAACGTGTTCAAAATTTTATTAATGGGGTGAAAATCGCTTAATATTAACTGCCCGCCGGGTTTTAGACATCTGTACATAACAGCCATAAATTTATTGATATCGTGAAAATAGTGCAAAATGCCGCCTTCCATAAACGCGATATCAAAGTGCTGCCCATATACGGCCATGTCAATATCCAGCGCGTCACCCACAATGTAATTAATATGCACCCCGGCGGCTTCTGCCACTTCGCAGGCATATTTTTTATTTTGCTCGGATATGTCGAACACGGTAACATCTGCGCCAAGTATTGCCAGTGGTACGGCCTTTTTGCCGCAGGAACCGCAAATGTTTGCTATGGTATTACCCCGGACATTTTCTAAATATTTTGTGTATTTTTTTAGCTGCCCCGTTGGGTTGGCTAAATCACGTTTAGCTCTGTCGGCAGGAGTACTTTGGCTAACCCAAAAGTTGTAGGCGTCGTATTCCCAGGCGGCTTTATTCTGCGCTACGTAATTTTCCAAACCCGTTACCTCCAATAATCAAATTCCAGCTCGTATATTTGTACCGTATCGTTCTCCTGTACACCCAGTTCTTCCAGCCTGTCAATAATGCCGCGTTCACGTAGAAACCTCTGGAAGAAGGCGAAGCCTTTTTCGTCTTCCATGTTGGTGTAGCCCAGCATTCTTTCCACGCCGGGGCCTTCTACGCGGTATAGGCCTTCTTTCACTTTTTCCACGGAAATAAATTCTTCTTTTCGCTCCGCTTCAAAAAAGGTTTCGTAGTCCGCCTCAAACTCTTCGATTGTAGGTGCGTCCCGTAGCACTTCGGAAACGCCGCGGATTAGTTCCGTAAGGCCCTGGCTGGTTGCGGCGGATATTTTGAAAACGGGCCAGCCCCGCTCCTGCGCGTATTCTTCCAACTCGCGCATGTAGTCTTTGTCGGGCATAAGGTCTATTTTGTTGGCGGCAATTATCTGTGGCCGGTGTAAAAGGGCGGGGTTGTAAGCTTCAAGCTCCGCGTTAATTTTTTCCAGTGCTTCCACGGGTGTCATGTCATCTTCCAGCCGTGCCGCGTCTACAACGTGGATAAGAACCCGCGTGCGCTCTATGTGCCGCAGGAAGTCGAAGCCCAGACCAACACCTTGGCTTGCGCCTTCAATTAGGCCGGGGATGTCTGCCAGTACAAAATCATTGCCAAAGTCGTGACGGACAACCCCCAGATTGGGGGCCAGGGTGGTAAATTGGTAGCTGGCAATTTTGGGGTTGGCCCTTGTAACACGGGAAAGCAATGTAGACTTGCCCGCGTTTGGGAAGCCGATTATGCCAACGTCGGCGATAAGTTTCAATTCTAATGTAATTTTATATGCCTTGCCCGGTTTGCCGTCTTCGGAGAATTTTGGTGCCTGGCGGGAAGGTGTAGCAAAGTGCTGGTTGCCACGCCCACCGCGGCCTCCTTTTGCTAACAGGCGGGGCTCCCCGGGGGTTTTCATATCCGCCATTACCAAGCCTATTGGGTTGTTTTGCTCGTCTGTTTCCCAACCGTAGCGGATTAATGTGCCAACGGGCACTTTTAAAATTAAATCTTTGCCGCTTTTGCCCGAGCATTTGTTACCGCCGCCGTTTTCACCGGGCTCTGCCCGGTAATTTTTTTTGTAGCGGTAATCCAGCAGTGTGTTTATACCGGTGTCTGCCACAAAAAGCACATCCCCGCCGCGGCCACCGTCACCGCCGTCCGGGCCGCCCATTGGTACGTATTTCTCTTTGCGGAAGCTGATGTTGCCGTGGCCGCCGTGGCCGGACTCTATGGTTATTTTTACATTGTCTACAAACATTTAAAAGTACCTCATTTCCTTATATTGTATCCATTCTATCAGAAATTGGCCAATGTGCAAAATTTACATTTTGTTCATACGTTTTTCATGTGTAAATGATATAGTAATTACAACAATACTCTTGCACAAAGCTTAAAAATTTAGGAGGATATCTATGGCAGAAGAAAAAAAAGCATTAGATATTTTTGGTCTAACAGATATCGAAAAAATACAGGCAGAAATTGAACGGGATTTGGGTAAGGCCGAACAAAGTGAAGTGGTAGGGTTTTCTTACCGGTTGGAAAATCCGGAAGAAATTTCGGTTTCACCTGACACAAACCCTTTTCAAGATACATTCGAACCCGCCCCGGATGTTTCCGCATCGGCAGAATTATCTACCGATACTTATAAGCCACATGACAGTGACTGGCTAAAAGCTGATGCAGAAGACGACAACAGTGCAATTACTAGGGGTTTTTACAGGGAAACAATCAAAAATGTACACAAAGAAAAAAGGGTTGCAAGCGCGTGGTTAAAAAAAGCTGTCGCGCTGTTCCTGGTTATTACACTTGGCATGAGTACTTTGGGGTTTGGTATTGGTGCAGGATTTGGGTATTTTAACCGGCAAAATAAAGATTCTTTGGATATTTCTAATGCCGAAGGCCCTGTGTTAACCAGTATGGGATACACTTTTGAAAACATATTGGAAGGCACAGAAACGGGTACATTGGCAGATATTGTTGAGTTTTTGAAGCCATCTGTGGTGGGCATTACAACCCGTGTAATGGACGGCCCGGTTGAAGTGGACGTTCGTCAGGGTTCTGGGCTTATTTTTGCTGAAAGCAACGATCGCATTTTTATAGCCACAGTCCTCTCACTTGTACAAGGCGGCGGTAACAGCTTTGAAGTAAATATAATGGGCGGCCGGTCGGTTATAGGGCGGCCCGCCAGTTCCGATTCGCGCGCACACCTGGCGGTTTTGTATGTTGAAAAATCGCAGCTTGTGGCAGCAGGAATTGATACGATTGTTATCGCTACATTTGGCGACTCGGATCAAATGCGAATAGGTGATACGGTACTTGCAATCGGCAACGTTATGGGTTATGGTAATGCTGTAACCCGCGGCGTAATATCCGCTTCCGAGCAAACAGTGCCTTTGGGTGAGCATGTTTTGTCGTTACTGCAAACAGACGCAGCAATTAACTACGGCAACAGCGGCGGGCCGCTTATTAACACCCGCGGCGAGGTTATCGGCCTAAACTTTGACGGTGCGGCAAGCCTTATTTTTGGCAGGACCCAGGTTGAAGGCATGGGCTTTAGCATTTCATCAAATATTGTCGCGCCAATTTTAGACGATTTGGTAAACGGACGCCGGGCTGCACTTGGTATTATGGGCAGGACCATAACGGAAAGTGTAGCCGAAAACCTTGGCATTCCCGCTATTGGCGTGCATGTTTCCGATGTTTTACCGGGCAGGGCGGCATATCGCGGCGGTATGCGCGGTGACGACATTATTACCGGGTTTAACGGTATGCACGTGTTTAACTGGAATCAATTAGTTCACGCAATACACACAGCGGGGGTTGGTGAAGCAGTTGAAGTACGTGTATTACGGTACGGCACAACGGAAATTACACTGTTTATAGAGTTGGATGTTATGGTAGTGGAAAATTTTTAAACCGGAAAGAGTGATTTGATGGCAGTTACGACAACTATGACAGAAACACAAAAAATTGACGCCTATTTAAAGCGAATCGGTTTTACGTCTACACCAAAGTTGGATTTTGACACATTGCACAACTTACAGCGGAAGCACTTGCAAACCATACCTTACGAAAATATTGACATTTTGAGAAATGTACCAATCTCCCTTGAGGTTGATGATATTTTTGAAAAAATAGTTGTACGTGGCCGCGGCGGCTATTGCTTCGAGCTTAACGCGCTGTTTGCATGGCTGTTACGGAGCTTGGGCTTTACAGTGGCAGACTATTTTGCCCGTTTCTTGTTTAACGAGCCGGAAATACCAATGCGCCGCCACCATGTTTTGGGCGTATCATTTGGAAGAAAAAAATACCTTTGCGACGTTGGTGTTGGCTTGGTAATCCCGCGTACGCCAATTGTACTTGAGGATCGTGCTTTAAGTGAGCAAGACGGGAATTGGTACAAGCTGGAGGAAGAAGATTTCCTTGGTTATGTGCTTTACATCCTTAAAGGCCTTGATTGGCAGCAATTATACTCTTTTACGAAAGAAGAGCAGATTAAGGCCGACTACATGGTCACTTCTTTTTGGTGCGAATATCACCCGGATTCGATTTTCCGCGCAGATAACATGGTTCACATTTTCACGGAAAACGGTCGCAAATCCATAGCCGGAAACGAATTGCGAATTTTCTCCCCGGCCGGTGTGGAGGTTGTTGACATTGCCACCGAAGACGAGTATAAAAAATTATTAAAATTACATTTTGGGATAAATTTGTAGATACAAAAGGCCTCTTGGCAGTTATAATTATAATTGCGCAAGAGGTCTTTTGTATTATTTATTAGAGAGCAGGCTGCAGATGAACACACAAATTGTAAAAGAGGTATTTGACAAGGTTACGCAAAACATCTCCACCGTGGTAATCGGGCGGGAATCTTCTGTTAACTTGGCGGTAATTGCCCTGTTGTCTAAAGGGCATGTGCTGCTGGAAGACGTACCGGGCGCGGGTAAAACATTGCTGGCTAAATCCTTGGCCGCGTCCGTGAACTGCCGGTTTAAGCGCATTCAATTTACCCCGGACTTACTCCCGTCAGACATCACCGGCATCAACTTTCTTAATATGAAAACGTCGGAATTTGAGTTTATGCCCGGGCCGGTGTTTTCCAATATTGTTTTGGCAGACGAAATTAACAGAGCAACCCCAAAAACCCAGGCAGGGCTGCTGGAGTGTATGGAAGAGCGGCAGGTTACAATTGATACGGTAACGCGTCCGCTGCCGCTGCCCTTTATGGTTATCGCTACCCAAAACCCAATTGACACACAAGGGGTTTTCCCATTGCCGGAAGCTCAGTTAGACCGTTTTACATTCAAAATACCCATGCAATACACCGCCCACAGTGCCACCGTGGAAATTTTACGCAGGCACAAGAAAGAGCATCTTCTGCCCTCTCATGTAGTTTCCGCAGAAGAAGTTACCGCCGCGCAAATGATAATCCCCGATGTTTTTATTCATGATGATGTAATGGACTACATCGTTACCCTTGTGGAAGCCACCCGCGAAGCATCCGGCGTAATACTTGGGGTAAGTGCCCGGGGTGCGCTTGTTCTTATGCGTGCAGCCCAAACCATAGCCGCCGTAAATGGCCGCAATTACGTAATCCCCGACGATGTAAAGCACGCCGCGGTGCCGGTTATGGCCCACAGGCTTATACTTAAGGGTGCAGAGCGGGTAAGAAAGAATGCCGCGGAAGAAATTGTGCAAGAGATATTAGACCGTGTAACTACACCAACGGAATTTTTGACCGGCAGCGAAGAGTGAGACTATGGCAATTTTACTGACTGGCATTGTAATTATAATTGTAGTGTATTTTTTTGTCCGGCGTATTGGCATAAAGCGGGTGGAGTATCAGCGTTATTTTTCTGAAGATGGCGTTTTTGAGGGCGAAAGAGTGTTGCTTATTGAAGAAATAAGCAACAAATTTTTCCTGCCCCTAATTATGGTGGATGTAAATGTGTGCATAAGCAGTGCCCTTCAGCTTAAGGGCTACCCGGCAGAACTGCAGGGAATGCAGGAATTTACAAGCCGCTTTTATTTGCCGCCCTTTACACGGGTAAAGCGTTCCATTGAAATTGTGTGCAAAAAGCGCGGTTATTACAGACTGGAATCTGTAGACATAAACGGCAACCCGGTTAACGCGAAAGCCATTTTATATGTATACCCACAGGCATTGCCCTACGGGGAAAGCAGCCCCATGGAAAACGAAATGCAAAACACCGCCCAAACCGACAGGCGGCTTTTTCAGGACCCCTTTAGCTTTTCCGGCATAAGGGATTATCGCCATGGAGATGTTTTCCGCAGCATTAATTACAAGGCTACAGCCAAAACAGGCGTGATAAAAGTAAATAACCGGGACTTTTTTTCCAGCCGTAACATAATGGTTTACATAGATTTTGGGCAAGCCTACCCGCACCCCCTTACAACAGAAGCATATACAGCCCTTATGGAGCGGGCCTTGTCTTATTCTGCAGACATGGTGTGGAGTTCTATCCAGCAGGGGTTTAGCGTAGGCTTTGCGGCTAATTGCAAGGCGTTGGGGCGTGCCAACTATGTACGTTTCCCCATGGGGCGCGGGCACAGCCATTACATGGAAATCTTGAAAGAAATGGCGGTTATCCGTATGCTGGACGGCTGCTCCTTTATGTGGCTGCTTAAGCAGGACATAGACACACTTTGGAACGTGGACATTTACATTATGACTACCAATACTTTGCAACCATTGGACGAAATTACGGATATTTACAGCAGTAGGGGCAACCATGTGACCATTCTTGCATTGGAGGATGAAAATGATATTAAAAATATGGCGTGAAAATAAGCGGCCAATTCTTTTGTTTTTCGTTTCATTTGCAGCTGTAATTGCGGCAGTCGCCGCTTTTTTTACAACCGGCGGGGATAATCTTTTTTTGTTTATCATGAAAATATTAGCCATTATAAATTTCATTTATTGGCTGCGGGTGTTTGTCAAAATTTTAACTAAGTATGGCTTTACCCCGGCGGCCAAAGTAAAAAAATCCAAGGTGTGGAGGGTATTAAGCAGGATTTTTGACGTGTTGTTCGACGCAATTGCGAAGGCCGGAAAAGCGGTGAAAAATAAAACCGGCAGTATTTTTGGCAAACTTATTCCAAATAGGGGTTCAGTTTTGCGGCGGTATAACGACGAAAGAAGCTTTGTGTTTGGCGGCAGAAACCGTATCGGCAGCAAACTCAGAAAAATGAGATGGCGAAACTTAAGCAGTAACCGTGAACGGGTGCGGTACATTTACATCTCGTTTTTGAAAAAGCAAATCAAGTCCGGGGCCGATGTAAGCCTTGCCGATACTCCCAACGAGTTGTATGAAAAATTACAGGAGAAGGGCAGTGACATAGACAGCAGATTATTTTCATTATACAATCTTGCACGCTACAAAGATGACGAAAGTAGTATAATTGCAGAAGATGTGGAGAATATTAGGCGTAAAAGATAATATGTGGTATAATCTACGAAACAAAGTTTCGAGAGACAGATAAGGAGGCCAATATGCCAAATACAATTACCGTAAACATTGCGGGAGTGGGGGATGTACAAGCAACTCATGGAATCAGCTTGTTTGAGCTGAGCGAACAATATTCCCATGTTTGCGAACGCCCAATTCTAGTGGCTAAAGTAGACAACGAACTGCGCGACCTTTCCTGTAAAGTTATCTACGATTCGACAGTAGAATTTTTTGACATAACCGACCCCAATGGCTTCCGTGCGTATCAGCGTGGGGTAAGTTTTATGATGGTTTACGCGGTAAAGGCGATTTTGGGCAAGAAAGAGCGGGTTGTCGTTGCCCATTCCATAAACAAAAATTATTATTGCGAACTGCCGAACCTTAAAGTGCCAATTTCGGAAAAGTTATTACGGGATATTGAAAAATACATGTGGGACACAGTTGAAAAAGATTTGCCAATAGAAATGCATTCCCTGCCAAGGGAATCTGCAATTAAAATTGCGGAAGATTTAGGCTATGATGACACGGTTGATCTTTTAAAATACTGTCATACCCACACAATTAATTTCTACAAGTTAAGTTGGCTGCACAACTATTTTTATGGGGAAATGGCCCCGCGAACAGGGCGGCTAAACCAGTTTAAATTAATGCCCCGCGCCAACGGCTTTATGCTGCAGTTCCCAAGTATTGCCCACGACTACGGGTTAGAGGATCTTTCGCCGGAGAACCGCCTTACGGAAGTATTTAACGAAAACAAGCAGTGGGTACGCATAATGAAAACCGACACGGTGGGCGCGCTAAATAGCAAACTTTGCCAAGATGGCAGTGCCGAAATTATTCGCGTGGCGGAAGCTCTTCACGAGAAAAAAGTTGCAATGCTTGCAGACCAAATTATGAGCGACCACAGGACAATTATACTAATTGCCGGGCCAACTTCCTCCGGTAAAACAAGCCTTGCCCACAGGTTGGGCGTACAATTGCGCGTAAACGGGGCCATCCCCCACATTATGTCCCTGGACAACTATTACCTGGACAGGGACTTTTGCCCACGGGACGAGTTTGGCAATTTCGACTTTGAAACAATTAAGGCCATAGATACAGATCTAATATCCAAACATTTACAAGCCCTACTAAACGGCGAGGAAGTTCATATCCCAACATTTAACTTCCTTACAGGTAAGCCGGAGTACAAGGGCAATAAGTTGAAATTTAAGCGAAATGATGTGCTTATTATGGAGGGCATCCACGGCCTAAACGAGTTGATAAGCCAAGGAGTACCCGATTCGGACAAATACAGGATTTTTATATCTGCCCTAACGCAAATTAATGTAGATGACCACAACCGCATTCCCACATCGGATACGCGACTACTAAGGCGTATTGTCCGCGACTTCCGTACACGGGGCTCTACAGCGGCACAGACCATAAGCATGTGGCCGTCTGTACAGCGCGGCGAGGCAAAATATATTTACCCCTGCCAGGAATACGCGGACGCATTTTTCAACTCCGCGCTGGTATACGAAATGGGCGTGCTAAAGCAGTTTGCAGAGCCGCTTCTTTTTGGCATAGAGCAACATGAGGCAGAGTATACGGAAGCCAGAAGGCTTATAAAATTCCTGGTGTCTTTCCTAAGCGTGCCAAGCGAAACCATCCCGCAAAACTCCATACTGCGTGAGTTTGTGGGCGGGAGCAGTTTTTATCGTTAGTTAACTTTGCCAGTGAAACGAAGCAAGCCGGTGGTGTTGTGCCAATGTCACCGGATTGCTCTTACATATTCAACGAAAGGGGTTTACCATGTTTAAAGATTCTCCGTTTGCGGAAATTGAAATTGTATCCGACGAGCCTACAATTAAAGGGCAAAGAATAACCGGATTAAAATTGGACCCCGTTCGTGAAAAATTTTACGATATGCGTAGCATGGCCCCTAACAACCCAAACAGCTGGCAGGAAGCGAACCTGTTCTACCGCCAGGGCAAATTTATGGAGGATTTTACAGACGATTACGAACACTTCGAGCCAATGAGGATGTATTCCCCTTGTTACCAACGGATGGGGTATGATCAGCTGCGTACTTTTTTTACATGGCGGACAAAGGCGCGGCAAGGAATTTATCCGGAAACTTCTGCGTCTTATGCGTTTCTTTATGTGTACGAGCTGCTTTCCGGTATAGGTTCCCGGGGGCCGGTGGATGGGGTAAACAAGCTGCTTGCCCTGTGGAGCGCATATCGTGACTTACTCCCGGTTATGGACGAACACTTGCCCGGCTGGCTAATGGATTATCATATCTATTACAAAATGCCCCACAGCTTTGTAGAATTTATGGAAATGCGAGGCTTACACAATTATTACAGGGAACTAACTATGTTTAACCCAACCCCGGAAACCGCCCTGGACGATTGGTTAGCGGTTGGTACTTATGATATTTCCAAGTCCAGGTTTTACAAGGACGGCAACAAAGAGCTAATGCGCACTGCTTTTCATAGAGCTGTAGAAGCTATGGGGCAGCGTTTTGAAAGCTTGAGCAAGAGTATGGAGGACATGTTTTACTACAGAAGCAGCAGAGTAACATGGCAGCCTTTTGAAGGTGCGGTATTTTACCCGTGGCACAAACAGGCAGATAGGGAAGTGGCATTGTCACCTTACAAAATTTACAAATGTACAAACAATAAATGGACAACCCATAAATTAATCCCGTATAAACACAAGGACGAACTTATCGGGTATTTTGTCAAAGACATGGAACAGCATTTGCGCAGAATTATTGACTTTAAAGGCAGCTTTATGGTGGCGGTAAATAAACTGTCTGTTGCAGACACCATAATTGCGGGCATGGGGACATCTTTGGCAGAACTGTCTAAGCTGTTCGAAAATGCTGCCAAAGAGGTACATTATGAACTTACCCGTGTAGTTGTAACCGTGGACAGGCAGAACATTGAGCGTATACGTGAGGAAGCGGAGGTCATCCAGGATAAGTTAATTGTGGATGACACTGCAGATAAGAAAGAGAATGTTTGGACCGCCCGCGACCATTTGCCCATGGAGGAGTTTGTTGAGGAAGTACCTGTCGCTTCTGCTGTTACGGAGCCGGGAAATAACAACAACCCATGGGAAATCTTGAAAAATTTATTAACCAACGTAGAATTGGACGCGCTAAAATGGGCCCTTGTAGACCCGGGTAATGTTAAGTCTTTTGCAGATGAAAACGGCGTAATGCTGGAAATTTTGGCGGATGGCATAAATGAAAAAGCCATGGATGCCATTGGCGACAATATTTTGGAGTTACACGACACCATTGTTATCTATGACGAGTATGTGGCGGAAGTTCAAAATATGTTTTAAAGAAGCGAATACTAAGAGGAGTGAATAACTTTATGACCCAAACTAAAATCCCGCCCCGTATAGCAAATATACTTATTAATTCCCTTAAAGGCGGCGTTGTACCCCGTGTGGGGCTTGAATACATTACCGTAGGCCGTGCCCAGGAAATTTCCGCCATATTGCACGATATAGATTTAATTTCCGACGGTGGGGCGTCTTTCCGCTTTATTGTTGGCAAGTACGGCAGCGGAAAAAGCTTCCTTTTGCAGACCATCCGCAATTACGCCACAGCAAAAGGCTTTGCGGTTGTTGACGCGGACCTTTCGCCGGAGCGGCGTTTTTCGGGCACAAAAGGCCAGGGGCTGGCCACGTATAAAGAGCTTATCCAGAATTTATCCACCAAGTCTAAACTGGATGGCGGCGCGCTGCCACTGGTTTTAGAGCGGTGGATTTCCGGCATTCAGACCCAGGTTAAAACTGACACAAGCTTGGAAGGCGAAGCCTTTTCCGCGGAAGTAGAAAAGCGGATATACGCGCTAACCGGCCAGCTTGAAGGCATGGTAAATGGTTTCGAATTTGCCAAAGCGGTAATTTTATACTGGAAAGCCTACCGGGAGGATGACGCGGCCCTTAAAAGCAATGTGCTGCGCTGGTTCCGGGGCGAATACCCAACCCGCAAAGAGGCCAAGACAGACCTTGACATAAACTTTATCGTAACCGACGAAACATGGTACGATTTTTTGAAAATTTTTGCCATGTTCCTTGTTGGCGCAGGGTATCAAGGGCTTTTGGTTATTGTGGACGAGCTTGTTAACATTTTCAAAATCCCCAACTCCATATCCCGGAACAACAATTACGAGAAGATTTTGACCATGTACAATGACGTTTTGCAGGGCAAGGCGAAGCACATCGGCTTTCTTATGGGCGGCACGCCCCAGTGCATAGAAGATAAATACCGGGGCGTGTTCAGTTACGAAGCCCTGCGCTCTCGCTTGGCGGAGGGGCACTTTGCCACGGAGGACATAAAGGATTTATCCGCGCCCATTATCCGCCTGACCATGCTAAACCAGGAAGAAATGTATGTACTGGTGGAAAAATTACGGGATATCCACGCCAATTTGTTTAACTACGCGCCTATTTTAAAGCATGAAGACTTACTGTACTTTTTAACCGTGGAGTACAACCGGGTTGGTGCGGAAACCCATATTACCCCACGGGAGATAATCAGGGATTTTATCGAGCTTGTAAATATTTTACACCAAAACCCGCAAAAAACTGTGGCGGAAATTTTGGGCAGCAACAGCTTTGAAATGGCAAAAGGCGGGTTGAGCGACGAGGACTTGCACGAGGAGTTTAAGGAGTTTGAGATATGATTTTTGATGAACGCGAGGTAAAAAAAGTACAAATACTATATTGGATTTTTAGTGTCGTAGGTACCGCAGTAGTCGTGTATATGATGCGAGAAATTAGTATTCATTTTTATCTTCGTTTACTTCTGATTCCGGCTATTTTCATGGGTTTTGTTATTCTAGTTTTTCCGGTTCACGTGGTCATAATGTTTATCAAGACTTTGATTATTACCCCTATAATGTGGAAAAAGTGGAGAGCTCTTGCTCCAATTAAGGAAAATGATTGCGATGTTATCAAATATATTGAAGAACTGCAACTGCTGGTCGAGTCAAAGCATGGGCGAAAATACTTAAAGCCAAACCCGGCATTGTGGCTGCCTGTCAGCCTTGAATTTGCACACTGTTATCATTATAACGGAGAAAATGACAAAGCAGAAGAAATAACCAAAGAAGTGCTTGATTCAATTGAAGCAAGCATAGCCGGAAAAAAGATGAATATATTTTTAACTTGCATGGCCATCCAAACGCTGACGGGGCTGTATATCTACAAATCCGAACTTGAAAAGGCCAGAGAATATTACGCATATTTACCGGAATACTACGCTGTTGTTTCTGCATGGAAGGCAAACGCCAAAACCAGGCAAATGCTGGATTTATTGAATAAATGCATAAAAGAACTGGATAATGGGTTCCTTATCGCCAAGGGGAAATTTTCCGAAGCACTACCGTTTTACCTAAAAGAATGGGAGAACAGCGAAAACATCATGCTTAACAAGGTTAGAATTCAATATAACCTTTCGCTAATTTATGAAGGGCTTGGCGAGGATGAAAAATATAAAGAGAGCCTAACTTATGTGGCGAGACATGGCAACAATACTTTTATGGCGCGCATGGCACGTGAAAAGTTAGGGTGAGAAACCATCATGCATAAGTTATTTGTACTATTTGTACTTACATTGCTGTTATTCACAGCAGCCTGCGGTATACGAAACACCGAGTCGGCGGTACTTGACGCATCATCCGACATGTTAGAAACTTACCATGTAGAACCACAGCAGCCGTATGAACTGCCGCAACCGGAGCAAAAACCGGAACCATCACCCGAAAAACCAACGCCGCATGTTGAAGAGCCAACACTAATTATTTCCCGGGAAGTTACCCCTGTAACCTTAACCTTACTGGTTAACGGCGACTTCACAACCTTTGACGCGAAGAACATCGACGGTGCCAATTATTTCAGGTTTTCGGACTTGCAATACGCCCTTGAGGGCACTGTACTTGAAGAAGGCGAATTGGGGCAAATTTTGTGTATGGCGGAGGAAAGTGGTTCAGCCCTGTTTATTTCTGAGTATAATTACAACAACAACTTGTACTTAAACTTGCGGCAACTTACGGATTTTTTGGGCTTTCGCGTGGCCTTGGTTGGCAGTAGAAACACCATAATTATTGACGCAAGTAATTCCATTACGGAGTATCCAAATTTCATGGCAGAGCCGTTGCCGGAGTATATTATCAAACAGATTACGGGCAGCTCTTTCCACCCGGAAGCTCCTTTCGATTACTGCCACCTTTCATACTTAACCGTTACCCATGTGGATTTTGACGGCATAAACCGCATTGGGCACATTATTGTGGCCGCGTCTATCGCCGAGGAAGTGCTGGATATTTTCCGGGAAATTTATGAAGGCGGTTTTCCGATTGCCAGAATGCGGCTGATAGATTACTACGGCGCGGACGATTATTACTCCATGGCGGATAATAACAGCGTCGGTTTTAATTTTAGGGTTATCGCCGGTACAACGCGGCTGTCGCGGCACGCCTGGGGCATGGCAATTGACATTAACCCGGTGCAAAACCCGTTTATCCGCGATGACATTATTTGGCCAATTTCCGGGGCCGCGTACGTGGACAGAGCAAACGTGCGCCCGGGCATGATTATCCCCGGGGATGTTGCGTATCGCGCGTTTACAAGCCGCGGATGGACATGGGGCGGCCACTGGCGTGTTCCCATCGATTACCACCATTTTGAAAGAAGGTAGGCATGGCAGAAAATTTTGACGCAATGGCCCAAGGTTTTGATACAGACAGGCGGATAGACAGGGCAGAAATAATCGCCGATGAAATACGCGGCCATATAACAAGTGGGCGCGAAAAATCCGCCATAGAGTTTGGCTGCGGTACCGGGCTTGTGGGGCTTCAATTGGCAGAAGAGTTTAGCAAATTGCTGCTGATAGATTTTTCCGCGGAAATGGTAGGGCAGGTAGAGCAGAAAATAAATAAACTTGGCATTCCATCAATTTCCGCCCTTTGCTGCGACATAATGGCGGATACAGAATTGAACTTACGGGCCGACTACATTTTTTCCTCTCTGGTATTGCACCACATAATTGACACGGAAGCTATTTTGCGCCGTTTTTACACAATGCTAAACGACGGCGGGCATTTAGTTATTGTAGACATAGACCAAGAGGATGGAAGTTTTCACGCAAAGTACCCGGAATTTGAGGGGCATAACGGGTTTAGCCACGCCGCGCTAAAAGCGTTGGCCTTAAAGGCGGGGTTTGCAACGGTTAACATCGACACGTTTTACCACGACAGCAAGGTTCACAACGGGAAAGAGAGCCCGTACTCACTTTTTATTTTAGATGCGGCTCTACCCCCTGCTATCAGGGGGTAAAAGGAGGTTAAAAGATGCAAAGATCGGTAAAAAATTTCATTGAAAACTACAGCTTGCAAACAAATGAGCAAGTACGATACATCGACCTGGTTTCCGAAGTAGGGGAGCTGGGCAAGGAAATTTTGACAGGTACAAGTTACGGCAAAAAGGAATACGAACATACCCATAACGCAAGCAGTGAGCTTGGGGACTGCTTGTTTTCGCTGCTTGCTTTGTGCTGCGAAATGAACATAGACGCGGAACAGGCATTGGGGCAAGCGTTGGCGAAATATGAGGCGCGGTTTGCGCAAAAAGGCAGCATAAACTCATGAATAAAGGAGTAAATAAATGATAACCCCCGTACTTGAAACAGAAAGAATCTTACTGCGCCCTGCGACTGTGCAAGACGCGGAAGTAATTTACACCAACTGGGCAAGCGACCCGGAAGTTGCCAAGTATATGCGCTGGAGTGTACACGGCTCTGTTGGCGAGACATTCGCGTGGCTGGCAACCGTAGAGGCAAACATGGCTAACGATAACTATGACTGGCTTTTCGTATTGAAAGAAACAGGGCAGGCAATTGGTTCCGGAGGAATATTTTATAACAAAACACACGGTATGTACGAACTTGGCTACTGCCTAATGAAAAAATACTGGGGCCAAGGCCTTGCCACAGAAGCGGCGCAAGCAATTTTGAAGTTCGGCATTGACGAACTTAACCTTACGAGTTTTTTTGCGTGCCATGCCAAAGAAAACCCCGCATCCGGCAGGATTTTAGAGAGGTTAGGCTTTGTGTACAAAGGTGATGGAACGTATTCCAGTTTTGACGATAAGCGTGTATTTGAGAGCCGGGAGTATTTTCTGCGGGTATAAGACGCTTGAAAAGGAAATTAGCGGCAATGGAGGGTTTAAGGCATGTTTACTTTCACTACAGTTAAACTGGAAATATTTGTTCCGAAATCTCACTTGGTTCCCCTTCGGGACGCGTTGCGCGCCGTAGGTGCGGGTGTTGTTGGCAATTACGACAGCGTAATTAGCTACAGCACAATACGGGGCAACTGGAGGCCACTGCCGGGTGCAAACCCCTATGACGGTGAAGTAGGCGTCTTGTGCGAAGGGGACGAATATAAAGTGGAAGTACGCTGCCTTGCGGCGAAGTTGCCTGAAACCATATCTGCCATTAAGACAGTTCACCCTTACGAAGAACCTGTAATTAACGTAATTCCGTTGTTAACGGTTTAGGAGGTAACTATGAAATTAATCCCAACCCGCCAAGTACATCTGGATTTTCACACTTCGCAATTTATCCCGGGTATCGCAGAATGTTTCTGCCCGGAATCTTTTGCGCAAACATTCGCGGACGCTCACGTGGCATCTGTAACAGTATTTGCCCGCTGCCACCACGGTTACACATACTACCCGTCAAAAGTAAACCCGGAGCTGGTTCACCCTCATTTAAACGGCAGAAACTTGCTGATAGAGCAAATTGACGCGTTGCACGCCGCAGGCATACGCGCCCCCGTGTATACCACAATCCAATGGGACCGTTACATCGCGTCCCGCCATCCGGAATGGCTTATACGGGACCGTTCCGGCCGTCACGAGCATGATTCTTTTGCAGAGGCCGGGTTCTACCAATCTCTGTGCGTAAACACCGGGTACTGGGGCTTTCTTGAAGCGCACATGAGGGAATTGCTAACCTTGCTGGATGGCAAAACAGACGGGTTTTTCTTCGACATAACGGGAATCCGCCCGTGCTTCTGCTCTGTTTGCCTGCCGCAAATGCGGGATCAAGGCGTTAATCATTATGATGACACGGCAGTTCGCGCCTTTGCAAAGAAGGTCATCGACCGTTTTAAAGCGCGCATGACTGCCCTGGTACGGGAATACAGCTCAAGTTGCACGATTTTCTACAATGCAGGGCATATTGGCCCTTGTACAAGAGAAAGCGCGGACAGCTACACCCATTTCGAGCTGGAAAGCTTGCCTTCCGGTGGGTGGGGATATTTGCACTTCCCAATAACCGCCCGGTATGCCCGCACATTGGGCATCGACTGTATGGGGCAGACCGGGAAATTTCACACAGCCTGGGGCGACTTTCATTCCCTTAAAAATCTTGCGGCACTGGAATTTGAATGTTTCCGGGCGTTAAGCTACGGCTTTGCCGTGGAAGTTGGCGACCAACTGGAACCATATGGCAAGCTTAACCCGGCCACATACAAGCTGATTGGGCAGGTGTACAAGCAAATTGCGGAACGGGAACAATGGGCCCGCCCGTCTAAGGCCATTGTTGAAGCCGCGCTTATTACATCGGAAAATGTGCTGCACGAGCATAACATCCCGGACAGCATCCTGGGCGCGGCCCAAATGCTGGAGGAATTGGCACTTCAATTTGACATCATTGACACAAAAGGCGATTTGTCACAGTACGGCCTTATCATCTTGCCAGACGACTTAACCGCGGACGCAGAATTCCAGCGGCGTTTAGATGAATACGTGGCCGGCGGCGGCGCGGTTATCGCCTGTTACAAAGGCGGTGCCAACGCAGAAGGGCAGTACCCCGCTTCATTTGGTACCGTATCCAATGGAGCAAATGAAAATTTCCCGGATTTTATATTGGCAGAAGGCCCGTTGTCTGCCAATTTAGAGCCGGATACCGAATATGTAATGTACAATCAGGGGCTTATAATCGCGCCGTTCTCGCAGGATACAGAGGTTATACTCCACGCCCGCGCGCCTTACTTCCCACGGAAAGGTGAGTATTTCTGCTCACACAGATATACTCCTTCGAATAAAGGAGAGACACATCCCGCTGCTTTGCAAAAAGGCAGAGTGATAATGTTTGCACACCCAATTTTTGAACAGTACCGCGCAAACGCGCCAAGATGGTGCAAGCAACTGATTAATAACGCCATTTCCCGGTTGCTGCCAAACCGGCTTATACGTCACAACGGCCCTTCTGCCATGAGTGTAAGCCTGCTTGACCAACCACAGCACAATAGGGTAACCGCCCACTTGCTTTCCTATGTACCCGTCCGCAAATCCGCGACTATTGACATTATCGAAGAACGCACGGTTTTATACGATATTCAGCTTAAACTAGACCTGCCGGGAAAAGCCATTTCATCTGCGCGGCTTGTGCCCGAAGGGATTTCGCTGGAAGTGAAGGATGGCAGCGTCATCGTTCCAAAAGTGGATGGGTACGCGATTGTGGAGTTCACATTGTAAATCCAAATTCCTGTACAAGTCTAATTCTAAAACCCCCCAAAGGACGTGAACACATGGATGTTTTTAACCGCTACGCCCCATTCATACAAGATTACATTTACCAAAATAAATGGGAAGAACTCCGCGGCATACAG
>JGI20163J15578_10000206_pt1 | contig 24759 bp, 16 predicted proteins | sample TergutCu122P1_FD_15578 | JGI IMG/M metagenome (IMG submission 15578)
TCATCCCTTTAAGAACATGGTGTGAGCCATAATATTTGTTTAGTTCATTTACTGCGATAACAATCATGATAAAATTCTCCTGTCTTCGTAATTGAGATAGTTTTTTTCTCAACTCCTTGAACCAATGGGCAATTGCGAGTGTTCAAAGAGGTTCCTTGTAATGTTGTTGTAATCGGGTAGAGGCTACTCTCTACCCGCTGTGCGAGGGGCGTTTTGCCTGTCTGACAAACGGGATTCACTCCCGCGACAGCACGCTTACTTAGGCAAATGAATTCACTTCGCCCCTCGGCATATAAAAATACCCTAGGCAGACGGTTTCATCTACCTAGGGCACAGTGTGCCCGAGACGGCACACTTTAAGAAGCGTAAATTACACTGCTCTATGAGGCGACCGGTAAACAAAACAATCTTTTCCGTAAAAAAGGACAGACTTCCCCCTTGTCATAACTAAGCCATGCGCAAGAGGGTGATTTGCTACCGCCAAAATGGCAGGGTAGATCAGATCACTCTCGGGAAATTCTATCATCGCATTTTCGAAATAGGATTGCTTCAAACCGTTCACCTCCTCTCGTAAATTTATTACCTAAGTCTGATTGTATGATATAAGCGTCAAAAGGTGTTTTACCGCTTACTGATACAACGGATTGCTCCGCATTTCATGCGAGCATGAAATAATGACCTTTTGACTCTTGTATCGTACTATCATAGCACAATAGGGAGAAAATTACAACTAAGTATGGCAAAATAATCCTGCCTTCAGACTGTAAGCGCTTTCTCATGGTCTGAACTGTAGCAAGGGTTAAACGTGCGGTCGCCATACGAAAACGATGTCGTAAAAGGCGATGTTGCAATCAGAAATATTGCCATTCGACGAGAAATGTGTTAGAATAAGGGAACAAAAAGTTGGATGGTAAATGATGAGTAAAGAAAAGAAGAATGTGTTGATTCTATCCACAATTAGTGGATTTTTATGCAAATTCGAGCGGGAAAATGTGCGTTTGTTACAAGAATATGGCTATCATGTGCATTATGCAGCCAATATGAATGAACCACATTATTTATTTGACCCCGCTGACTTAGCAGAAATGAATATCACATCACACCATGTCGAAATCGCTCGTTCTCCTTGGTTATTCCGCATGAATCGGGGAGCTTATAAGCGCATAAAGGAACTGGTACGCACTCATAGCATCCAGATAATTCATTGCCATACGGCAGTGGGTGGCTTAATTGGGCGTTTATTACGGATTAAATTTCGAAATCGGATTAAGATTATTTACACCACCCATGGATTTCATTTTCATGAAGGGGCATCCTTGCAAAGAAGAATTATATATCAGTGGATAGAAAAACTGTTGGCGAGATTTACCGATGCTTTAATCACTATAAATCAAGAAGATTACCATATAGCCGGTAACTTCAAACTCCGTAGCGGCGGAAGGCATTATCGGATCCCCGGGGTCGGGTTGAATTTGGACGAATTTCAGCCCTGTTCTCGCGAAGAAAGGGAAAAAAGTCGTGTTGACGAGGGTATCTTACCGGAGGTTTTTCATTTAGCTACAGTAGGAGAGCTCAACGTCAATAAAAACCATACGGTGGTGCTGGAAGCATTGCAAAAAATGAAGCAAGAAGATCCTCGAATGGCTCAGAAAATACGTTATAGTATCTGGGGGGATGGTTTTCTAAAAGAGGTTTTAGCAGAAGAAATAAGAAGCCGTGAATTAGAAGATATAGTAGTGATGAAAGGGTATAGCAGCGATGTACGAAGTTCTTTGATAGGAGTCGATGCTTTTGTCTTCCCTTCCAAGCGCGAAGGGCTTGGGATGGTGGGTCTCGAGGCGCTGGCCATGGGAATTCCGGTAATTGCCAGTAACAATCGGGGAACCAGAGAATACATGGAATACAAGAAAAATGGTTATGTGTGTCATGAAAATAAGGCTTACGCTTATATCGCGGGAATTACTTGGCTGAAAAGCTTAGATCAAAAAGAGCGCCGGCAGTTAGAAGAACAGTGTCGTAAAAGTGTTACTCCTTTTTGCCAATGTAAAACAAATCAGGTGATGCATATGATATATGGAAATATCAGTGAGATAGAAAAGGTATGGGATAAAGCCAACTGTGCTTGCGAGAGAGTGCTAGAATGGTAAGCGTGATTATGGGGGTGTACAATCCTCAAATTGACCAGATGCAAAAAGCAGTGCGCTCAATTATCAGGCAGACGTATCTAAACTGGGAGTTGTTGATTTATGATGATGGTTCAGATTATACGTACAAAGAAGAGATAGCAAAGTTAGCTAACCTAGACCATCGCATTGTTTGCTATCGCGGAGAATCCAACCAAGGATTAGCTAAAGTGCTAAACGAGTGCATATTGCGTGCCGAGGGTAAATATATTGCCAGAATGGACGGAGATGACATCTCCCATAGGGAACGTTTGGGTAAGCAGGTTGATTTTTTGGAACGCCACTCGGAGTTTGATTGGGTCGGCACAGCAGTGTATTTGCTGGCGGGAAACTCCTTTTGGGGAGCGAGAAAAATGCCGCTCAAACCTCAGGCGAAAGATTTTTTGAAATACTCACCCTATATCCATCCGACTGTGGTTTTTCGCAAGGAAGTGTTAGAAGCCTGCTGCGGCTATACAGTTTCAAAGCAAACGAAGAGATGTGAAGACTATGAGCTGTTTATGCGTTTGCACAGCCAAGGGCATCGCGGATATAACCTAAACGAATATTTATTTGCTTACCGAGAAGACGCTGCCTCATACGCTCGTCGAACCTGGGCGAGCCGCTTTGCGGAAATGCAGATTCGATATGGGGGTTTTAAAGGATTAGGAATACTAAAAATGACTACCATCCCCTATCTTGTCCGTCCCTTGGTAGGCGGTCTGATACCGCACAAGTGGCGCCATCGAGGAAAATGGAGTTTGGGTAACTGTCCACGAGAGCACATATTAACAAAGTAAAAGCATTGTGATAGAAAATGAGGACCTACGGTGGAAAGAATAAAGCTGTATCAGAAATACCTAACTAAAAACAAGGAATTATCTTTTCCCCTTCGGCGGATAGATTTGTCATCTGCCGATGTTCAAGCGGCAACCACTTGGTGTGTGTTGGCACCGGTATTGCACGCCTTTGTCATATGGACATTGCAGCAGGCGTTAGCAAAAAAGGTGGAGCGTCTTTATTTCTTAGCCCGTGATGGGTATCTGATGTACAAAACCGCTGAAAAAATAGTAGAGCAACTTAACCTTCCCATTGCCTGTCATTACTTATATTGTTCCCGCTACTCTTTGCGTACCCCGCTGTTTCATCTGGATATAGATGAAACACTTGACTACATCTGCCGTAACAGCATTCGGGTTAATTTGGAAACCATTCTCAAACGGACCGGCTTAAAACGTTCTAAAAGGGTAGAAATCATTCAGGAATTGGCCTGGGAGGGTTCGTCGAAGGAGGAAATCCCCTATGCGAAGTTAAAGGAAGTCAGAGCGCGTCTACGAAAATCAAAGCTCTTTAACAAGTATGTGACCGAAAATTCAAAGCAGTTGATGCCGGTCTTTGAAGGCTATTTAAGGCAAGAAGGGTTGTTAGATGGGGGAAATTATGCTATAGTAGACAGTGGGTGGACAGGCTCTACCCAAAAGACATTAAACCAAGCCCTGGCTTATTATAGGGTAAAGAGAAGGTTAAGCGGATATTATTTTGGGTTGTATACCCTTCCTAAAAGAGAGGAACAAAAGGAGTATCATGCATATTACTTCTGCCCGGATCAGAATCTGAAAGAAAAAATATACTTTAGTAATTCACTGTTTGAGGCGATTTTTTCGGCGCCCCACGGGATGACACTAGGGTATCATTTTTTTGAAGGGAAGGCAAAACCATTTTTCTTAACCCCGGATGAAGATAGCATAGCATTTTCTAAGAAAACAGAGCAGATTTTGTCGCAGTATACCAAGCTGCTTTTGGCGGGCACGGATCGATTAATTGAACTAAACACAGAAGCGATGAAGGGCACCATATATCAATTATTAAAGTTATTTATGGCAAACCCAACCAAGGAGGAAGTGGCTTGTTTTGGCAATATTCTCTTTTGCGATGATGTGTTTGAGGACGCTAAGCAACCGATTGCGGTTAAGCTTACTGAAGCGGAATTGGCAAACCATAAGTTAGGGCCTAAGATTATGACGATGCTGGGTCTGCGACGAGGGAAAATCAAAGAAAGTGGCTGGCATGAAGGTAGTGTGAGAAAGCACCGCAAATATCGAGAGTATCGGAAGCAATATGCGGCTTATAAAGGGTTACTTTATCTAAGAACAGCAGTAAGGTGGAAATTAGCGAAATGGGTGAGAATACACTAGCACAATATAAATTTGTAATCAAAGAACTGGTGATGCGAGAATTTAAACGTAAGTATAGCCGTTCTTTTTTGGGAGTTATTTGGAGTGTCTTAAACCCCTTGTTAACAATGGGGGTAATCTCGCTTTTTTTTACCCAACTATTAGGCCGCGATACACCGAATTTTCCGGTATATGTGTTAACGGGACTTTTAATTTTTCAATTATTTACCGGGGCAACAAATTCCGCGATGACTACTTTAGTGGATAGCAAAGCAATGTTGATAAAAGTGAAGTTTCCCCTGGAAATCTTTGTGTTAGCCAAAATTTGTTCGGCGATTGTCGACTTTGGGTTTTCGTTTGTTGCATACGTGGTAATACTCATAGTATTTCGCATCCAACCTACCGGACATATGTTATTTTATCCGGTGATTTTGTTGTGCTTAATACTGTTTGTGCTGGGAACATCATTCATCCTGTCGGTTGCCTATGTGTATTTTGGTGATATTAAGCATCTATGGTCAGTGGTGACGATGATGATTATGTGGGCATCGGCGGTTTTTTGGTCGATTGATGTGCTGGAAGGAGCGCCGGCATTTATTGCCCGAGCGAACCCGGTTTTCAATTTTATCAATTCGGCCAGACAGGTGATGTTATGGCAACAATTCCCCGGTTTTTTGCAGAACCTACAGATGGTTGTGTGGAGTGTAGGGATATTTGTGATAGGTTTAAAGATATTTAGAAAAAATAAAGTGAAAATCCTAACAAAGCTTTAAGGAGCAGGGTGATGAAAAGAAGAGGCGTGGGGCAGCGGGTAGGAAGGCTAAAAGCCGTCTTCTACTCGATTCTGATAATACAGCTATGGATGCCGATATATGCAAGAGCCGTGCCCGTTGATTCAGAGGCGACGGTGATTCATGTAGGTGGCGGAGCCGGCGGAGCATTTCGCAACCAAGTGATTTTTGTGGTGATTCTATTGTCGCTGATTTTGCTATTGTGTTATTTAATCTATACAAAAATTAAAATGGTAAAAAAGCGTAGGTGGGAAGAGAGAATCGCTCGCAACAAAGCGCTAAAAAGAAAAAAAGAGAGAGTAAGGCAACAAAGAATCTATGATGATTTTGCCAATATCGAGAATCACCAACTGGTGGACCGACGTAAGATAGCGATAAAAGTTACCGGCGTGACCATGGATTATCGGCAAGAAAGGGATGAGGCAGGAAGTTTTAAAGAATTGTTTCTAAAAATTATCCGGCGGAAACGGCAGGTCAAATTTCTCCGCGCCTTAGATGATGTGACTTTTAATGTCAAGCAGGGTGAAATCGTCGGGATTGTCGGAACCAATGGCTCAGGCAAGAGTACCCTGCTAAAAATCATCTCCGGGGTCTTACCCCCCACAGCCGGCGAAGTAAGGGTAGACCGAGAAAAAATCCAGCTACTTACCCTAGGGACCGGTTTTGATATGGAGTTAACCGGCCGCGAAAATGTGTATCTTAACGGAGCGTTAATCGGATACAGTAAGGAGTATATTGACGAGCGATACGAGGAGATTGTGGCTTTTGCCGAATTGGAAGATTTTATGGAAGAAAAGGTGAAAACCTATTCTTCCGGGATGGTGTCTCGTTTGGCCTTTGCGATTGCAACCGCCAGAGAAGCCCCGGGGATTTTGATATTAGACGAAGTTTTAAGTGTGGGAGATATGCATTTTGCTAAGAAAAGTAAAGCGAAAGTAAAGGAGTTAATTCATTCCGGTTCCACCGTCCTAATTGTTTCTCACTCTCCCGCTACGATTCGGGAGAACTGTACCAGCGCCATTTGGTTGGAGAAAAGTAAGTTGATGATGCAAGGTGAAGTGGGGTATGTTTGTGCAGCGTATGAAAGAAATGCTTTATAATTATTTAGTTAATCGAAACTCTTATGTATTCCAAGAGTACAAAGCTTACCGTAAAGGTAAGTCGGGTTTTGGGCGGGTAAAAAGCTGGTGTTATCTGTTGAAATTAACCATCTGCCCTAAGCACAAAAGCCGGATAAACTCATCGCTTGGCCTTCGTAAAGGCCCGGTCAAATATCAAGAGCAACCGGAGTCAGCAGAAGGAAAACGCGAATCAACCGAGGTATTAATAGAAAAACTATCGTCCTATGAAGTGATTTCTTTTGATTTATTTGATACCTTGTTGCTTCGCATGGTAGAAAAACCGTCGGACGCATTTTTCTTTGTGGGAGAAAAACTAAGCTATCCCAATCTGGAACAAATTCGGATGGAAGGGGAGCGAAAAGCCCGTGCTCTAAAAGAGAAGGCCGTTGGCAATCGTGAAGTAACCTTAGAAGAGATTTGGCAGGTGTTGACAAAAGAAACGGGAATCGATGTAAAGGTAGGCATCCAAGCTGAGCTAGCTGTGGAAAAGCAAGTGTGTTTTGCCAATCCTTATTTTGGCCCGGTGTTGCAGGAGTTACGCAAGCTACAAAAAAGAGGCAAGCGATTGATTGCGGTTTCCGATATGTATCTGAGTAAAGAGCAATTGAAAGAAATACTTGTTCATGTGGGAATCGGGGATATCTTTGAGGAGATTTTCGTGTCCTGTGAATATGGGGCTTCAAAAAGCGATGGTAAACTGTATGAGATTGTAAAAAAAGAGATTGGACTAGGCATTCGTTACATCCATGTGGGGGATAATTACCATGCCGATGTAAAACGAGCGAAGAAACATGGAATTACTCCTTATTACTATAAAAATGTTAATGAAGTGGGAGCTGATTATCGCCCCCGCGATATGTCTACGCTTGCAGGCAGTGTTTACTGTGGTTTCGTGAATGCATACCTTCATAATGGCATCGAGCGCTACGACAAAGCATATGAATTGGGATTCATTTACGGGGGGCTGTTCGTTTTAGGGTACTGTAGATGGATTCACGACTATTTTTTGCGAGAGAATGTTGACAAAATATTGTTTTTGGCGCGTGATGGTGATATACTAAGTAAGGTCTACCATCGCCTTTTCGGTGAGGGAAAGGGTGAAGAAGAAAAAGGTGATTCATGGGAATACGTTCCTTGGTCACGACTGGTGGGCACGAAAATGTGTGCCGGATATTATAAGCATGATTATTTTGAGCGATTTTTGTACCAAAAAGTGAATCAAAACTATTCTTTAAGGCAAATTTTCGCCGCCATGGACTTATTTTATTTGTTTTCGGACTTTTCGCAGACGGAGGGTTTACCGCAAGGTGCCGGCAGATTAACCGATGGTAATGTAGACAGAGTTAAACTATTTCTGCAAGAAAACTGGACAACAGTCTTAGCCGAGTATAATCAGGAGATCCATGCCGGCGGTGCATATTATCGCAAAGTCTTAGCCGGATGTAAAAAGGTAGTGGTAGTGGACGTAGGTTGGGGCGGCAGTGGAGCAGTGCAACTGGATTATTTGGTAAATCAAGTATGGGGGCTGGACTGTGAGATAATCGGTTTGCTTGGCGGAACAAGCGCCGGACGAAGTGATTATCCCAATAGCAGTGAGACCTTGTTATATCGGGGCAAGATCGAAAGCTTCCTATTCTCCCAAAGCCATAATCGGGATATTTGGGAATACCATAATCCGGGCGCAGGGCACAATCATTTAGTGGAGTTGCTGCTAACCTCCCCCAAGCAGTCTTTTCGTAGCTTCTTTGAAAAAGGCAATAAAGAGGAAAATGGGGAACCTAAGGAAGCTCAGATTGCAAAGAAAGTGCAGCAAGGAATTTTAGATTTCGTAGCGTATTACACGGAAAGAGTAGAAAACGGTAATGCTTGCTCGATTAGTGGGCGAGATGCCTATGCACCTATCGCTACACTAGGCGAGCATATGAATGTAGTTAAGAAAGTAATCGTAAACCAATGGTCTCAAACGAATGTAGAGTAAGGTAAAAAAGGGGAAATTATGGCTATTGAAATGGACATTTTTGGCGGATATGCCTGTCGCGATATTATCCGACACGATGAAAAGGGACATTACCAAGTAGAGCGTTGCATTAGCGGAGTACCAATCACCGCATTATATGGAACTTCAGCGGTGATACCGAAAGAAAAATTGGCGGCTTCCTCTCTGTCGGTGTACGAGCAACGAATGTTGGAAGTGCAAGGCTTGGGGAAGGCGGTTGGTTTACTGAAACGCAGTAAAGCAAACGTATTACTTATCGATTTGACAGATGAGTTATTACGTCGTTTTTGGATTGCGGGAGAAAAGAAAGACGTTATCTTGGCGGCCGAAGAAAAATATGCCCAAGATATAGAGAAAATATTTGCTGACGAAAAGACAGTGGTGACAAGAAAGTCTCCCCTAGAGATGAAATTGCCGGAGATTGAGGAAAGTTTTAAGCGATTCGCTAAAGACATTATTTCTACCGAGGAGAACCCCGGGGGTTATAAAGAAAAGAATATTATTGTAGTGGAAGCATACTTTACCGAAAAGATTGTCGATAACGCCACTGCCAAGATAAAAGATCACCCCAAGGAGTTAGAGATAAAAAAATCTAACGAATTTCTGCGACAACTTTATTTGATGCTTTATCGTTATATCCCCGGATGTAATGTGATAAAATTTCCGGAATTCACCCATACCAGTGAAAATCATCTGCGCGGGGCTACCCCACTAAGCTACACCGAAGAAACGTATCAGTATTATTTGCGGGTGTTGGATGTATTGTTTGGGTTTGATAAGGTAAACTCGGTCAATAATATCTACAGCGAACAAAATCTCTCCAATCAACTATACACACGGATGCTGAATGCGTCTGCGATCTATAGTATTGATGGTATGCGAAAGGAGATAGAGGCGTTAAAAGGTAATTTCAAGAAGCAAATCGAAGATCTCAAAAAGCAAAGTATCGAGGCCGGTCCATCAAAGGAAGAAATACAAAAGGCCGTTGCCGCCGAGCAGAAGAAAAACGAAGAATCTCAGAAACAATTGGAAAAAGAGCGGGCACAAAACGAAGAAACGAAAAAGCAGCTAGAAAAAGATAAAAAACTAATTGAGGAAGCGAGGAAGAAACTAGAAGAATCTAAGAGACAGTTAGAAGAGTCTAAGAAGCAGTTAGAGGAATCTAAGAAGCAATTTGCAGAAAAGAAGAATCAGGTAGAAGAAACCAAGAAGCAGACGGAAGAGAGTAAGAAGCAAGCCGAAGAAACCAAGAGACAAAATGAAGAAATTAAGAAACAAAACGAAGAAATTAAAAAGCTAAACGAAGAGATTAAGAAGCAAACAATCGAAGCTAAAGAGCAAGCCGAAGCAATTAAAAAGCAAAACGAGATTAGCAAAATGCTACTGGAAGAAGAGAAACATAAACTAGCCGAGCGGCTGATGCAATTTGAAGAAGATAAAGAACTAATTGAGCGTTCAAATAAGCAAGCCGAAGAGTTTAGACAACAACACGAACGATTTAAGCGACAGCATGAAGTGCTTAAACGGCAAGAGGAGGAAATTAAGAAGTTAAACGAAGAACTCCAAAAGCTAAAAGATTTGAAAAAATCACAAGACCAAGAAGGTCAAAGTGAACTGGTCGAAGAGAAAGCACGTTTGGAAAAAGAATTAAAAGAAACCAAGAAGAAGTTGGCAGGAATGGCTGAAAAAGGAGATCCTAGTAGAATCCATGATGAGAATGAAAGATTAAACAAGGAATATAAGCGAACCATAGATGAACTAGAAAAAGCCATGGAAGCAAACAGAACATTGAATGTCGAGAATAAGTATTTGGTTGGGGTAAGAGAAGAGTTAAATAGAGAAAATACAAGATTGAGTAGATTAGTACAGAAAATACTCTTAACCGGAGCGGATAAGAGTTAGATGTTACGCACCACCGGTAATTGAATCAGTGTAACAAGTTGGTCGGGAAATGCAGTTATGCGTTTCCCGATATGTACATACTAAGACGTTAATGAATCTCATCATCAAGATTCGGGTGTAAAAAGGGTCGGGCAGTGGCTAGGGGTAATTTTACACCCGAATCCAACACAGGAATAAATCCATGAAAAAAATCACTTTACAAAATATTGTTTTCCCCCACCAAGAGGATGATACTAAGGCTTTGTATTATCGCCTGTGTGACTTCGCCGGAAATCCTTTGGCGGCGGTTTGGCAAGGCGAAAAAAGGCAGGATGAAGAAGGGATAAGCCTAAAGAAGGGGTCCATTTTATCTACGGACACGTATTTTAACCTGTTTGATGTGGCGGCTTGGCATAAATACACCGGTTTGAGTAATTGGAAGCTGGCGTTGCAACTGCAAGGAGAGTGTGTCCTTCGTTTTTATCGGTGGGATGATAAGAAAACGCTGTTGTCAAAACAGGAAATAAAGGCAGCAGAAAAGACGACCATCGAAATGGATTTTTCGTGGGTAGAGCAGGATAGGATGTTTTTTTTTGAGATAGAAGCACAAGATGATATGATATTTTATCAGGGGGAATACCTAGCTAAGATACTACCGGAGAAGATAAATCCCGTCCACTTATCCTTACTAATTTGTACTTATCGGCGCGAGCAAGAACTTTCTACGATTCAGGCCATGCTGAAAAAAAGTCATTTTTTTAACCATCAAAGCAACTCTCCCGCCTCTAAGGGTTGCGTAGGCGGTGAGTTAAACTTGTCAACCCAAACAGCATCTTATTATGGTGGTATGAGTGTCCGTATTATCGACAATGCAAGCGAACTGCCGGAGATTGATGAACCTTATATTACCCTCTACCATAATCCAAACACAGGTGGTTCCGGTGGATTTACCAGAGGATTATTAGAAAGTCGGAGGGATGAAACAGAGTATGGCATTACTCATATTATCTTTATGGATGATGATGTAAAGGTAAACATGGAAACCTTTTATCGTCTGTATGCTTTGTTGAGCTTGGTGAAACCTTGTTATCAAGAAGCGGTGGTCGGCGGAAGGATGTTTCGTCTGAATAAGCCATACATCCAGTATACCGCGGCCGAGATATGGAATAAAGGGGATGTCAAGCATATTGGATATGAGCAGGATATGCGCGAGGGAAAAGCCCTTCGGGAAATGAATCAAAAGTTAGGGGAGTATTCCGGTTGGTGGTTTGCCTGCTTCCCGATGTCTTTTGCCAAAACGGAAACCCCGTTACCTTTTTTTCTTCACTGTGATGACGTGGAGTATGGACTGCGTCACGGCGGGAAGCCGATCTTACTCAATGGGATTCAGGTTTGGCACGACACTTATGAAAATAGAAATTCCCCGCTGATGAGCTACTATGATTGCCGAAATACGATGATTGTTAATACCTTATATGGGCAATACCAAGACGAGAAAGAGCTGCTTAAAAAATGGATTTTACAGATGATATATGCATTTCGGGCAAAAAAATACGATGCCCTATATCCGTTCTTATTAGCTCTAAAGGACTATCTAAAAGGAAAAGATTATTTTATGAGTTGCCGGACAAAGAAGGAAATTAAGGGTCCTAAGTTACCCTTAGCGAAAGGAGCAGTGGTGATATTAGCAGCTATCCAATTACCGTGCTTCTTCTTGAAAGTTAAGAGAGCTTTCCGCTCATATGAAGACAAGGCGTGATTACCACCCCGGCGAGTAGAGAGGCTAAAAACTGCCGCAGTTATTGACTGATAAGTTTCAGGCGGCAAAAGTGTCAGGCAGTTGCTATGGGCAAATGTACGGTGCGGTAGAACAGTAACAAACAGATTATACGAAGAGGAGAACAATACTAATGATTTTACAACATGTCATATTACCATCACAAAATAATTACGAGGAAGAAGAGCTGTATTTCCGCAGGGAATATAAAAAAGATTTTACCCTGACGGGGAATACTCTTTCTTTTGGTCTGTTTTCGTCGGCCACATTTGACACCTATTATAATGCTATACCCGCTTGGAAATGGTTTAATTACACCAACGTGAAGCAGATTGATTTGCGATTGAAAATACGCGGAACATTTATGCTGTATCTGTTACATAGAGGTGACTATTATTCCAATCGGATGTGGGAAGAAATAACCAGAGTAACAACTTTGGACACAAAGGGAGCCATCGAGGAAATTAGAGTGCCACTGGTACGTAAAAAATACGAAGGAATATTTGCATTTAGACTTGTAGCTATGAAAGAGGGTGGCGAAATGTACGAAGCGGCATACGTTACGGATGCAATTTTGTCAGACGAAGTAAAGCTTGCCCTCATTATTTGTACATTTCAGCGCGAACAGTATATTCTTAATAATATCAATATCCTCAAAGAAACATTTCTTAACAATGACAAATCGATTCTGCGAGATAAATTAAAAGTCTATCTCTCTGACAATGGGAACAGCTTAAGCGTGGATGAGACGGATTCACTTAAGATACTTCCTAACAAAAACACCGGCGGAGCCGGTGGTTTTACCCGCGGGATGATAGAAGCTTTGCAAGAGCAAGATGGTTTTGGCGCAACTCATGTATTATTAATGGATGATGATGTAATTATCCAACCGGAGTCAATTTATCGGACATATGTTTTGTGGGCATTACTTAAACCGGAATACCAAAACAGTTTTATTGGTGGAGCGATGTTATCGGAGGAAAGACCTTGGTTGCAGATTGAAGCAGGGGCTTGTTGGAATGCCGGTGAACTCAAAAGTAAAAAAGCGTATGTCGATTTACGACCGATCATCTCATGTGTACAAAATGAGATTGACGAAAAGTGTGATTATAATGCGTGGTGGTATTGTTCTTTTTCGATAAATCACATCCGGGAAGACAATTTGCCCCTGCCGATTTTTATTAGGGGCGACGATGTAGAGTTTGGACTACGAAATATGAAACATTTAATCCGGATGAATGGCATCTGCATCCGGCATCAATCCTTTGAGCAAAAAATCAGCTCGCCTTTATACTATTATATTCATAGAAATCGTTTGATTATTAATGCGATTCACCAAACTCCCTTCGACCACCATGGCTTTTGGACGGATTTTACGACAAAGGTAATTCAGGAAATACTTGTTTATCGTTATAATAATGCCGAATTGTTGCTGGCCGGCGTTGAAGACTTTTTAAAAGGAATTGAATGGTTAAAACAACAAGACGGAGAAAGATTACATGATTCTATTCTTGAGAAGAGCTATTTTTTGTCGAACCTCGAGGATTTAGACGGGTCATTTGATTTGTCGGAGTACAAAGAGGGGATGAAAACTAACGAAAGTGAAATGCGAAAAAAATGGCGTAAGCTATTCTTAAATGGGATGTTTTTGAAAGGTAAAGGCGATGCGATTGTCCCGGTGATAAATCCCCATGCGTATTATTTCTATCGAAAAGAGCGAGCCCTGCATTACGACAAGGTCAGTAAAAAAGGTTTTGTGGTAGCAAGAGATCGAAAAAAATTCATTCGATTATTAATCCGACTATTTATCTTGGATTGGAAATTTTTCTTTAAGTATAGATTTACTGCAAAACAATATCGTTTACGCGGGCAGGAATTAATGGGATTGGATTTCTGGAAAAAGTATTTGGAGTTGCAGGGAGGTCAATGATGAGCAACACAATCGAGCGGTTAGAGAGAGATTATTGTACAGGATGTGAGGGATGCAAAAGTGTTTGCCCGACAAATGCTATCGCCATGGAGATCGATGAAAAGGGATTTTGGTTTCCGCAAGTAGATGCAGAATTGTGTGTGCATTGTGAGAAGTGTGTGAATGTATGTGTAGAAATGAATCACACGCTTAGAGAGAGTTATTATCAAGAAGGAAGTTTGTATGCAGCGATTATCAATGATGAAGAGATACATTTGAAAAGTTCCTCGGGAGGAGTATTTACTGTTTTAGCAAAGTATATTCTGGAACAAGGTGGTGTCGTTGCCGGGGCAGCATTTGATGATTCATATCGGGGGGTAGAGCATGTTGTAATAGATTCGATAGAAGACTTAGGCCGATTGCGAGGTTCAAAGTATCTACAAAGTCGTATTGGCGAGGTATACAAAAAGTTATCAGGGGAGTTACGAAAGGGCCGCCCGGTGCTATTTAGCGGTTGTCCTTGTCAGGTTGCCGGGTTTAAAAGTTATCTGGGAAAAGATTATCCTTTGTTGTTCACCTGTGATATCATCTGCCATGGTGTACCTTCACCCTTAATTTATCGAAAATATTTAGATGAAAAAGCAAAAGGCCGAAAGATAAAAAAAGTAGATTTCCGAGAAAAAAAACATTTTGGTTGGGGGACCGCATCCTCTCTTTTCTTTGAGGATGGCTCAGTGTATCGCGGTGACTGCTTTAATGATATATACATGCGAACATTTTTAGAAGGTTTTTCGATGCGAGCTTGCTGTGGCAGTTGTAAATATACTACCCCACTAAGAGTGGGAGATGTGACCTTAGGAGATTTCTGGGGGGTCGCGGAAATAGATGAGTCACTTTACGATAAAAAAGGGGTAAGCGTAGTTTCGGTAAATAATGACAAGGCAAAGGAATTACTGATATCGGTAGCGGATAATTTCAAAATATGGCGTGAAATAAACAAAGAGGCGTTCATTGAATTGGCGAAGACAAGAAATGGATATTATGTACATCCAACGGGGCTGCACTGGGCTCGCGCAAGATTTTTTGAGCTAAGCGAAAATAGGGGCTTGGAGAAGGCGTATTCCGAGGCAAAGAATAGTAAGTACGACGTAGGGATTGTCGGCTGGTGGTTTCACGAAAATTATGGCGGAACTCTTACCTACTATGCTTTACATCAAGTACTAAAAAAGATGGGACTTAGCGTATTGATGATTGCAAAAAGACATAATGATCCTAATTATCGTCCCAATACGAAAACAGTGCCATATAGATTTGCCTTGAAGAATTACTATATCAGTAAAACTTACAACAGTAGTAATATTTCGATATTGAATAATCATTGCAAGACCTTTATCTCAGGTTCCGACCAATTATTCAACCCGGTTTTATGGCCTTATTCCGGCTCAGAATACTTTTTAGACTTTGCAAGTAGTAAAAATAATATTGTTTCTTATGCTTCGTCTTTTGGCAATAAATTTCATGACAACCAAGGTTTGAAGGACTCCATGAGTTATTGGTTACATCGCTTTAATTCCTTATCTGTAAGGGAGAATTATGGGGTCACAATCTGTCAAGAGGAATTTGGCCTAACTGCTAAAATGGTTTTAGATCCGGTGTTTCTTTGTGATCTCGAAGAGTATCAAAGACAAGCTGATCAGGCGAATAAAACAAAGGATGAAAACTTCTTTGTCAGCTTCATGCTAGACCCTAACAGCGAAAAAAGAGAAGCCCTTTTGTATATCCGGGAGAAATTAGGTTTCACCTCGGTTAATTTGTTAAATGCGATTGATTTTGAGCGAAATACCAATGCTTTAAATTTAGATAACACAAAACCAAATATCGATGTAGAAGAGTGGTTGTACTACTATATGAACGCAGATTTTGTTGTGACCGACTCCTTCCACGGCACCTGTTTCGCGATATTGTTTAGGAAGGATTTTATTAGCATTGCCAATTATCAACGCGGCGAAAAACGTTTTATCTCGATTCTTGAAACGGCGGGATTGTTAGAACGATTGGTTCATCATCCGGAAGAAATAAGAGACCGTGAGGATTTATTTTCTCCCATCGACTATGATGTAGTTTTTGAAAAATTGAATCCTTTCATAAAAGAATCCTATGAATGGTTAGAAAATGCCATAAAAAATCCTCGCGAAAGGGAAAAAAGTGATTTCAATATGATTGAGACAGAATTAGAACGATTAAAAAGAAGAATTGAAGAATTGGAAAGGGCAAAGGGATAAGGGGAGAAGTAAAATAATGAGCAAGATAAAATTACTGATATGTTATCATAAACCGGCCTCTCTGTTTAAAGATGAGATTTTAACACCAATCCATGTAGGGCGAGCCAATGTTGATTTTTCTGCAAGGGAGAACGATAAAGGTGTAAAATGGATGTTTGAAAATATGATTGGCGATGATACCGGGGAGAACATATCGCATAAAAACGGTTCTTACAATGAAATGACAAGCTTGTATTGGGCTTGGAAAAATTATGATGCCTTGGGCTTGCCGGATTACATTGGTTTGATGCATTATCGAAGACATTTCGTATACAAAGAAGGTGAGATAAAAGTATATGAAATGGATGATTTTGATGAGACTAGTTATTTAGATGAGATTAACTATTCAGTTGATACAGTCAAAAAGATTGTCTCCGGTTGTGATTTCGTTGCCCACATAGGGCGAGTAAAAAACGTATATCGGCATTATATCGAAAACCACCGCAAAGAAGATTTGGATCTGGCGGTGGGAATAATGACCGAGAAATACCCCCAGTATAAAAAGGTGACAGAAGAATATTTCGCCGGTGATGAAAGTAATTTTTGCAACATGTTTATCTTTAGTAAGGAGATATTTTTCGAATATTGTGCATGGATGTTTGACATCTTATACGAGTTTGAAAAGAAGGTTGACCTAAAAGAAAAGCGGTTGTTTATTACCGAGCGATTGTCAGGGATATTTATTGCCAATTTGATGAAGAAGGGTAATTACAACTACAAAATCCTGCCGATTTCATTTATTGAAGAGCCCATTGTCATTGTGTTGGCACTTAGCATCAACAAAAGTAATGCCTTCCAAGTAGCAGTAACGGTAAACAGTATCGTAAAGAAGATTAAGCGAAAAGACAGCTATCGGTTTTATTTTCTTTATGATGCCACAATTACCGAAAGTGATAAGAAAAAATTCTCCGTTTTGGTTGAAAATCATCCCCGGATAAAGATTCAATTTGTTACTTATAACGAAGACGTGGAAGACCTGGTCGCCTATTTACCGGAACTGCTCAAAAAAGAAAATAAATTACTTTACTTAACAGAAGCATGTGTTGCCTTACATGATATTGGGGAATTCATGCGGATATGTAGCGTGGATGATTATTTGTTGGTGGGTAATCCGCAAGAGGGCTATCTACCGGAGCAGAAGATAAAAAAACTGGCGAGTGGGATTACTTTACTGAACTGTGAAAAGATGAGAAACCACGCAATATGGGAGAGATATCAAAAAAAATGTGATGGCATCAGGGGGTTTGCGGTGCTCAATGATGTATGTCAAGGAGAGATAGGCTATATCCCGTGGTACTTTTTTACCCGTGAAGGGAGTTTGGCAGATTGTGAGAAGGTGTTACATAAGGAAAAGCGTGCGGCTCTTGTCCACCAAGCAACCTGGCGGGCATGGTTACTATTCAATGGTAGTCAGCCGTGGGTGAATAGCCAAGGGGTTTATAGTGTCTTTTGGTGGGAGCAGGTACCGGATGTGGCAAAACACTTTGATTTTATCGGCAATATTCCTTTTATTGCGCTGGATACACTTTATCGTGAGCAGCAAAAAGAGATAAATGAATATCGGGGTAAAAGTCTCCGGAAAGAAAAGAGCGAGCCAATCGTAAAAAAAGAAGTAGCAATAGACAAAGCCCCAATCATTATACCTACAATAGAACCGGAAGCACCGGCGGAAAAGTGGAGAGAATACTCTTTACTTGGAAAGCTTAGATTTTATTTTATCCATAATGGCTTGAGACAAACCGTGATTTATTCTATAGGGAAAGTCAGCAATAAATTAAGCAGGAGGAGTCAATCATGAAACCTTTCGTGTCGGTATTGGTGCCGATATATAATGTAGAAGAATATCTTGCGCGGTGTTTGGATAGTATTCTGGTACAAAAATTAACGAACATAGAAATTATCTGTGTGAATGATGGTTCCACTGACAACAGTGCAAAGATTCTGGCAGAATATCAGAAAAAAGACTCACGAATTATCGTCGTAAATAAGAAAAATGGCGGTTTACCTTCGGCCAGAAATGTCGGCTTGGAGATGGCAAAAGGTGAGTACATTAGCTTTGTGGACTCGGATGACTACATCGAAGCAAATATGATTAGGAAACTCTACCAGACAGCGGTGAAAGATAAGTCAGAAGTTGTCATCTGTGGGGCCCATATCTTTCCGGAAAAACCCCGGGCAGAGCAATGGTTTTACGATAAGTTATCGCCACCCAGAAAAAGATATGATGAGTACAATCCGTCGATTATCTTTGAGGACATCACGACAACGCCCTTTTTATGGCGAGTTTTTGTGAAGAAAGAGTTAATCGATCGACATCATTTGCGCCTAAATGAAGATATTTCGCTGGGTGAAGATTTTGCCTTTCAGGTAAAACTATATTCTCGCGCAAAAGGGATTTCCCTTATTTCGGATAAGCTATATCACTATATGTGGTACCGCGAAAAATCATTAATGCAAGAGTTGAACTATCGGAATCCGGAAGTGCGAGTAATCAAGCACATAGAGTTGCTGGAGGAAGTGTGGAATAGCTTGGAAGTAACGAGCAATGATGAGAAAACGCGGCGCTTGTTTATAAAGTGGGGATTGGATTTTGTGTATCAGGACTTTATCTATCTTTCTCATCATAATAAAGTGAAATATGCCGATAAGATTATTTCTTGTTTGGCGCGGGCCAAATATCAAAATCATAAACTTAGCTTGTCAAAGAATTTAATAGAAGCCTATGATTATATTTTCCGGTTCAAAGGGGCGGTGGGCATTAATCCGCTTATCTCGCTTGTGTGTGTCATGGAAGGACAAGGTATGGACTACCTTGCCGAGATGATAGACAGCGTTACCAACCAAACCGAGAAAGCATTTGAGTTGATTCTGATTAACAACAATGTAGATATGAAGAATTATGAAAAAGTGCAACAGTTTATGTTTGCTGAGTCGAGGATTCGGGTTATGAATATTCCCCGGAGCAAGTATTCGGAAGCGCTGAACAAGGGGATTTTGCTGGCCTGTTCACCACGCATTATGTTTATCGAACCTTTTGGTTGGTTACGGGATCAGTTCTCTTTGGAAAAAATTGTTGGCGATACAAGTGACTACGATCTTTGTGTCACCTTGCATTCGGTCATGGGAAGTAGTAGTTATCTAAACCATCATGAAATGATAGCGGGCGAATTAAGCGATATAGAGAAAGCCTTGGCCGGCGATTTTCAGGATATTGTTTATCGTACAGATTTTCTACAAGAAGGTAAGGTGAGATTTCGTGAAAGTGGTAGATATACCGGATTTGAGTTTTTAGTCCATGCTTGTTTGCAGGCAAAACAGATAAAATATATGGCGGAGACAATCGTTGTACATCGTAATATGTTTGAATATGATTGGATTAGCACCGAAAAGTGTGGGGAAATACTGGAAATCACCAACGATTTGTTGGAGCTTTCGATTGAAGAAGAGCTTCCCTTCTTGCAATATCTGCTGGTGGAAAAGATCAATAACGATAAAATGAAAAAAACGTTGGTTAATAACACCTTACCTTGGAAAGATAGGCCCGAAAACTGGCGAAATGATAAAGGAAGTCAGGTGGACATTATCTTATTGCTAATGAAGATTTGCGGAAAGGTTTCGGTAGAGGTTATCAGAAAATACTCAAGTAATTTAAATCATCTGGATACCTTATGTGCGATGATTAACCGAAGGCATAAGTGGCTGGGAGAGATTGAATCTTAACAAGTTAGTTCATTGCTGTAAGTGTCAGCTTTACTCTTGAGAAGAATGGGGATTTTTATGAAATATAATTATTTAGTGGTGGGGGCGGGTCTTTTTGGGGCGGTATTTGCCCATGAAGCAAAGAAAAAAGGCAAGAAATGCTTAGTAATCGAAAAGCGTGATCATATTGGCGGCAATGTGTATACCCAAGAAGTAGAGGGGATTCACGTGCATAAGTATGGGTCTCATATCTTTCATACTTCTAATAAGCAGGTGTGGGATTATGTGAATCAATTTGCTGAGTTTAACAATTATGTAAATGCACCCTTGGCGATATACAAAGATGAACTATACAACCTTCCCTTTAACATGAACACCTTTAGTAAGATGTGGGGGATTAAAACTCCGCGAGAAGCAAAGGATATCATCGCTTCGCAGATAGCTGAATATCAGGTGAACCGCGGGAAGGCAGGGTTAAAGCAGGCAGGCTTTTGGGATGCAGAGTCAGAACAGGTAAGCCATGGGAAGGCAGGGTTAAAGCAGGCAAGCTTTTGGGATGCAGAGTCGGAACAGGTAAGCCATGGGAAGGCAGGGTCAGAAAGGGCGATGGAGTATGGAGCCGGCGAGTCAAGAAACTTGGAAGAACAAGCTTTGTCACTGGCCGGTCCCGATATATACGAGAAGTTGATTAAGGGATACACCGAAAAGCAATGGGGACGTCCCTGTACAGAACTACCGGCGTTTATCATCAAGCGTCTGCCCTTCCGCTTTACTTATGACAACAATTATTTCAACGACCGCTACCAAGGTATCCCCATCGGCGGATACACAAAGATGGTCGAGAAGATGTTGCAGGGGGTGGAAGTACGAACAGAAACGGATTATTTTAAGTTTGTCAAAGAACATCCCAATATTGCTCAGAAAACCGTGTTTACCGGAATGATTGATGAATATTTCAACTACCAATTAGGGGCGTTAGAGTATCGCAGTGTTCGTTTTGAAACAGAAGTGCCGGACACAGATAACTACCAAGGCAATGCCGTGGTTAATTACACCGAAAAAGAAGTGCCATATACCAGGATTATTGAACATAAACACTTTGAATTCGGTACCCAAGAAAAAACCGTAATCTCCAAAGAATACTCTTTGGAATGGGCAGTCGGGATGGAGCCTTACTATCCGGTCAATAATGAGCAAAACAACACCTTGTATGAGAAATATAAAGAGTTGGCAGCAAGAGAAGCGGATGTAATATTTGGTGGCCGTTTAGGAAATTATAAGTATTATGATATGGACAAAGTGATTGAAGCCGCTCTGCAAATTTGTGAGACTGAGTTGGGCTGAGGCGGAGGCTTAAAGACGCTCAAGAGGTATTTGCGAGCGCGTGTGAAAGTCGTTCCTTGATTCCTTAGCGAGGTTTTATCAAGCGTTAGAACGGAACTACCATAAGGGGTCTTTATCGAGCGTTAGAAACGGCCATACGGGGTCTTTATCGAGCGTTAGAAACGACCTTACGAGGTTCTATTGAGTTTAGGTTAAGGAACTGCCTTGGAATTAAGAAAGTTAGGAGTAAAGTATCAAGCAATGAAGAAATTAATAAAAAGTAAAGAAATCTATACATGGATCGGATATGTCTTATTGTCCGGTTATGGGGTGGTGAGTATCGTATTCCTAATCGCCCTAACCAGACTGAATATGTTACCGGGAATCCATTTGACAATGGTCGGGATTGTATTGGCAATCATCGGGGTGGTATTTTCTCTTTTTCATGGGAAAAAGGTGGCACCGTCAGTGACGAGCAGCGCTCTGACAATTCTGTTAACCGTCTTTTTGTGCATTGGTATTCTATATATCCAAAGAGCCGATGAAACGCTGGATGAGGTTACCACAATAGTCGTACAAACCGATGTGATTTCGGTCATTGTTCTGTATGACGACCCGGCGGAATCATTAGAAGATGCAAGGGATTACGAATTTGGTATTGTCCGCGAAGTGGATCGAGAAAATACCGATTTAACCATCCAAGAATTAAACAATCTACTGGGAGCAAATCTTCTTACAACCGAGTTCGAAGATTTTGTCGCGGTGGCCGATGCTCTTAGAGAGGAGAAAGTTGGGGCAGTAATTGTCAATGATGCCTTGTTTCGCGTTGTTGCAGGCATAGAAGGGTTTGAATGGATGCATGGAGGGATCCGCATCTTAGAGATGGTGGAGCATGAGGTAGTGGTGGAAGTGGTCGAAGGAGCAGAGGAAGTGACGCCCCCCCTCGAACCACCGGAAGAGTTGCCCAATACTTTTACGATGCTGATAACCGGAATTGATACCTATGGTAGTGTAGCTGCCCGAGCAAGAAGCGATGTAAATATTCTGATGGTCGTAAATACTGATACCAAAGAAATTTTACTGCTTTCTACTCCCCGAGACGCTTTTGTCACCTTCGATAGATCGGGCGATGTGGGCGACAAGTTGACCCATGCCGGAATTTATGGGGTGGAGCAATCGATAAGTGCCATCGAGCGAGTATATGGCATCCAAATTGATTATTTCTTCCGTTTGAATTTTACCGGATTTATGGAAATTATTGATGCCCTTGGCGGGGTAGAGGTATATTCGCACTATCACTTCACGGTATATCCGATTCGCACCTACGAGGTGGGCTGGAATCAGCTAACCGGCATTGAAGCCTTGGCGTTCGCCAGAGAGCGAGCCGGCTTTGCCGCCGGCGATCATCAAAGAGCGGCGCATCAGATGGAAGTGATTCGGGCTTTGATTGCCCAAGCGGCTTCGCCGGCGTTATTATTGAATTTTAATGCCGTCATGTCGGCGGTTAGTGGCAGCTTTGAGACGAATATGCCAAGGAATCAGATGAATGACATCGTGCGGATGCAGTTGGCCGATATGGCCGGCTGGACCATTACTTCATTTACCACCGGCGGCACTAGTAGTATGGGCTCAACATTTTCCATGCCGGGGCACATGCTGTATATCATCCATCTCCACGAAGAGTCAATTCTGGAAGCGAGAAGATTGATTCACGGAACGAAGGGGTGGTTGCATGATTAAGCCATTAACATTAATGAAAATTATCAATGAAAGACACACATTTGTACAAAATCATCCGGATGCGCTCCCCTTTTTTAAGGAGAATTTCAACAAAAATGTGGAAGTGGGAACTATTTTGCGAGTCCGGTTCATATCTCCCGCTGGGGAAGAATCTACTTTAGAGATAGCGGTTGAGGAATCGGATCTTCCGTTGTTTAAGAATTGGGCAGATGTCTTGAATCAGTTGTCATAGGTGGTAACAGCGCCTTGCACAGCGAGTAGAGAGGCAAAAAAGCCGCCCCCTACTCAATTGGAGGAAAATTATGTACGAAAATAAGTTTAAACTATTAAGCACTCAGGGATATTTCCAAAATAGAGGGGTGGATATCATGGCATTTGATGATATTTATCCGGAAGGACACCAATCAGGAGTAAGTATTATTATGCATGGGAATCGAATTGCCACAAATGGGGATATTCGATTTGAGCAAACGCCCGGACAATGGCAACCGGTGCCCAAACAAGAGAAGCGAGAACTAGACGAAGCCACTAATACCATCACTACGACCTTGTCATTTCCCGATTTGGCGCGACATTTAAAGGGGTTTAACCCGATGATTTACCCGGATTTTCAGTTTCAGTATGAAGTGAAAGTAACCGGCGAGGGGAGCGCCGTAGTGGTGAGGGTTGACTTGGATCGGCCTGTACCGGAGCAATTTATCGGGAAGCTATGTTTCAATCTGGAACTTTTTCCGGGAGCTTTAATGGGCAAACCTTGGATTATGGATAAAAGGCAAGGCATTTTCCCCGAGCAACCAAATGGGCCAACTAAGGTGCAAAACGCTAATTATCAGCATACACTAGACAGTGAAGTTTCGGACCCGAAAGGAAATTTGGCGGGACTGCTAGGGAGAGTTTCAGACCGAAAAGCGAATCCGGCAGGACTGCTATGGGAAGTTTCAGACCGGAAAGCGAATCCGGCCGGACTGCTAGGGGAAGTTTCAGACCGGAAAGCGAATCTGGCCGGACTGCTATGGGAAGTTTCAGACCGGAAAGCGAATCCGGCAGGACTGCTAGGGGAAGCTTCAGACCCGAAAGCGAATCCGGCAGGATTGCCGGGGGATTATAATCCCATCATCGGCGATGATATCATCGGCGAACCTTATGCCGTGGGCAAACGTTTTACTGTGCGCCCGGAAGACCCGCATCATCGCTTTACGGTGGAATCCAAGGGCGCAAAGCTAAAGCTCTACGATGGCCGGATGAATCACAACAATGGGTGGTTTGTCCTAAGCAGTGAGATTCCGGTGGGTACTACCAAAAATGCCATTCATTGGGTGATTACCCCTAATGTAATTGAAGATTGGCTGTATCCGCCGGTGATTCAAATCTCCCAAGTAGGGTATCATCTAAGACAGCGGAAGGTCGCGATTATTGAATTAGACAAGCGCGATGAAAATCGAGCAGAGATTACCTTGTGGAAAATCACTGAAATGGGCCTAGAGAAAGCGTTGACCGGCGCAGGAAGCGAATGGGGGCAGTTCTTACGCTATCAATACTTGCAGTTTGATTTTTCGGATATTGAAGATGAAGGATTATATCAAATACAATACGGTGAATCTAAGTCATCGATTTTCCGGTTGGCGGCAGATATATACGACCGTGGGGTGTGGCAACCGGTGTTAGAATACTTCTTGCCGGTGCAGATGTGTCACATGCGAGTAAGCGAAAAATATCGAGTGTGGCATGGTCTTTGCCATGATGAGGATGCTTACATGGCCCCGCCCAATTTTATCCACATTGATGGGTATGAACAAGGCTTATCGACATTAACTAAGTATCAGCAAGGAGACAAGGTGCCGGGGCTTAATGTCGGGGGGTGGCAT
>JGI20163J15578_10000208_pt1 | contig 24665 bp, 24 predicted proteins | sample TergutCu122P1_FD_15578 | JGI IMG/M metagenome (IMG submission 15578)
ATATTTCAAACATTGCTTAAGGCTGAAACCCGCATGGAACGGGAGTTTATGTGACTTCGATTCCAAGCCCCTTATAAAGGTTCGCACCAACATGCTCTGAGTTCTCTGCCTGTAAGGTTTTGAGGGCTCTTGCTGTTTCTTGGTTTGAGAGCAATTTGAAGTTCGATTTTTGATTTGCATCACACATCTGTTTTTCGCTTTTTAATGCATTATTTTTTCACAAGATTGATATGGACCAACGTTACTCAAAATAGTTATGAGTACTTAAATATAATTTCTTTTAGCTTATCGTAAAAATACTGATAATTATCCCATGGGACTTCATTTGTTACGCCATGGTCTAAACTAGGAATGTAATAACCCTTTTCAAGCATGTACGGAACTTTATTAAGCTCTGCGTCCATATCAGACCGGGAGTGTTCCAGTGCATGCTTGTTTATTGCGCCGATAATACCCAGTTTCGGATATTGCTTACGAACATCTTTCATCTCAATGCCAAATTGAGTTTCCCACGGTACCACAATATCAACGCCGCCTTCAATCCAAAGCGGAACAAGCAGACGGCCATCTCCATCAGTATCAACCATTAACAGTAAATCTTCATTTTTGCGGACAGAATTAATCATTCGCTTATATCTCGGAAGTAAGAACTCTCCGAACATATCAGGACTGATGAGCGGACCTGTTTTACTGCACATATCTTCCCATATGAAAATATAATCAATTGCAATATGCTCTTGCATAAAATTATACGCATCAATCCATAAATCGCATAGAGTATCCATTATTTCATTAATAAGTTCAGGCTCGTCATAAAACATATAGACAAGATTTTCGAGACCTAAGATTTCCCTCAGTGCTCCAAAGAAACCTGCGGGTAAATCCCCTGCAAAGACAGGCAAACCTGTTTCCTCAGCTTGCTTACTGAGCGAGGCGAGATTTTTCGGCATTCTATTGGGGATTTGACCAACAAGGCGCTCTTTTACCTGCTCCCACGAATCTCTGTCGCTTACAGGGCCTTCAAGGGTAATGGGCAAAAGTTCCGAACCGTCTTTTTGCAGCTCTAAACCACCCCACTTGTTTTTGGTATATGTTTTATCACCCTCACGCTTGATAAATTCAATAGGAAACTCGGGATAAAAAAGGAGTTTTGCGTCAATATATATCCCTCGCTGATAATCAAATCCGATAATACTATGTACTGTTTCCCAATCGGCATCGGGTGCGAGACCTTCCTTTTTCCAACGCTCAAGACAGGAAGGGAAGTTAGAATTTCCCATAAAATCAATAAATGGGACGCGGTCTATCGATTTACCTTGAAATAGATTTCTAAAACGTTCCTTATGTGTAATCATAGCCAGAAACGCACCTCCTTTTGGATAACTCAGGATTCATCCGAAATAATCAGCCAACATTTCATCTAATATTCGGTAATTCCGATCAGCAGTTTCACTATCGATAAACATAGGATGTACGATTAACTTCAGCTCAGGATGCAACATTTTCTTAATCGTTTCAACCATGATTTCTGTTTCTCCCGTAAGCCTGACATGAACGTAAATTCCTGTGCCGGAGAAAGCGTCTCTCACAAGTATCGGATCACAAGGATTCGGATCCCATACTTTATCAACGCCACAATCTATAGCAACACAAGTTGGCACAAGTTCTTTAATAAAGGGCATTGTATATGTCCAGTCACCGCATGAGTGAATGGCAACTCCGTCCATTGCTTTTCCAATTTCATTATTTAAAACAAGATTAAATCCCTTATTTACATCCGGTGACGCAACAGCCAAGTTGTCATCAGATATGGACATACCGCTGAAACTACCACTACTTAAAAACAAATGACCCGGTTTTATTAGGCAGTCCCCGATAAGTTCGGCTTGAACGCAACTAAACTCGATAGTCACATCATTGATTAATTTCATAAAATCAAACATTAGCTCAGGTTCCAAAAGACAACCGACCAGTACCTCGGAGGCATCGAGAATCATTGTTGCCGTATCCGAAGCTGACTGCGTGTCAGTCCAAACTATGGGTATTGCGTCACCCGTCTTATTTTTAAAATACTTTATAGTATCCAAAGCAAGCAATGCAATTTCACTTTTTCTCCAATCGGGTTTTTGAATACCGACAATTTCATCCATATGATGATATTTATATCGTACTGCCGGAGACTCTCCTTCTCTCCAAACATAAGGACACCCGAATATATTTGCAAATAACCCCGTTCCAAACCAAGGTTCAAGTGCAGGTATATGATCACTTTTGATGCTCAAAGACTTATGAATATAGTCAATATTTTCATTAAAACTCTGCTCAGAAGTTCTTACATCACCCCAAACATTACCTGACGGCGTTTGAAATATGAGATAGTTCCTGTTTCCATGAGCAAAATCACGACATATCTGTTCACGCTCAGCCCTCACAAGCTGATAATCATCGGTAACTTTAACATAATCAATCATATGAAACTCCTGTCTCTTCTAATACAACCCTTATGAATAATACTTATCCAATGTTTCTTTAACAACCTGCATCCACTTAATCAAGTTCTGCGGTTTGTAAGAAACCGTACTGATGTCTTTCAAGATTATCTCATAGGGGCAACCATTTTCCAAACAAGCTTCCACTACATTGGTAATCTCTTTCCTGACAGCATCTTCGTTGATGGCATCAACAACAAAAGCAGGATTAGGCTTATGTGAATAAACATAGTCCTTACCAATTTGCTCAGCACACGAGCGGGCATCTGCCCACGGACTGACGCTGAGCTTGCGCATTGTGGGAATCGTTTTCAGTAAAGGTATAAGGCGGTCTAAAGGCTCACAACAACCGTAAAAACAAGGACCGCATAATTCCATCAGCGGGCGCATATATTGAAGTTCAAACTCATCAAACATTTGCGGAGAAACTGACGAAAATATTTGAGCTTCCGCACGGAACCAAACATCTTTTTTGCGTATCTTTCCACCATTATAATCCGAAGCCGGCAAAGTCCCTGAATATTGAGGAGTAAAATCCAAAGCAGTAGTATTGTAATCTAACAATCCAAACGTTTCCATTTGATTATATAACGACAGACCATGTTCAAGAAAAAATGCTCTCATCTTATGTACATGCTCAGGTCTCTCAATCATATCAAAAAGAACCGGCTCAACACCTCGAAAATGTGGTATATGATCCCAAGGCGCATGATGAATATAGTGACCGCAAAGCTCAACTGCCAACGTTTCACCAAACATATCTAAAGCAAAATCCATAAGTTTATTATCTATCTCCGGACGAGGAGTAATATCCGGCATCCGCAGCATAGATAATTGCTCATCAGTTTCCAGCAAATCAGTGAAACGTAGTGCACGGACATCATTATTTTCATCGGTAGCCAGAGTTTCTATTTGAACCGGAAGACCATACCAATGACTTGCATCATCATAAGCTTTTTGGATTTTATAAACAGGCTCGGCAATCATATCATCTTGAATATACTCCGAGCGATATAGTTGCTGTCTTAACCATTTCTCAATATCGCGAGCTTGCTCATTATCACACTCACAAACCAATAAATCCCCAATGTCAACTTCATGCCAAGGAATCTGCTCCACCCAAACAACAGGGCGAGCAGGTTTTAAATCATTTATCCCCTTTGCACGCTCATATCGTTCATTATTTTTTTCATCGGCGGCGATTTCCACATATCTTTTAGCCAACTCTCTGATAATCTTACGATCATTTGATAAACTCATAAACATTCACCTTAAATTACAAACGACTAATTTGGATAACGGGAGTCTAATCCCGTCGCCTGCCGGAACACTAAGAACTATCCCGCAAATCGCGGATTGAATCTCCGCGACATATCTCAGCTTGCAAAGTAATTATCGAATAAGCATCTTGCGCTGAACCTGCAGCAATTTTATTAATTAATAACGAAGCCGCTTTGGACGCCATTTCTCTAATTGGTTGATTTACAACAGTAAGTCGAGGTTTTACAACATTAACCAAGTCCATACCGTCAAAACCGCAAAGAGAGATGTCTTTTCCGACCGTATAACCCAAGTCATTAATCGCAAATAATGCGCCTAATGTAGTATCATAATTTGTACAATAAATCACAGTACAATACGGTGCTGCCGAAATAATTTTCTTAAAACCATTATATCCGTCAGATATGGAAACATGAATACTTGCAGCAACCAGGTTCGGGTCAAATGGAATATTGGCAGCTGCAAGTGCATCAGCATAACCATCATAACGTTTGCGCATGGTAAACGAACCGGATGTCGAACCTATAATTAATCCAATATGTTTATGCCCGAGTCGTATGCATTCTTCAGTCATTTCCTTAGAAACTGTTCGATTGTTAATAACGACTGCATCGGTTTCATAATCTTTTACAATTTGGTCAAGCAATACAACCGGAATATTTTCATCGGTACACATTTGTATAAATTTTGAGTCAACACTCGGTGGAAATACAATTAACCCATCAATCCGCTTGCTGATAAGAAAACTCAATGCCTCCTGTCCAAACTCAGGACTCCCATAACAACTGCTGACAATCATACCGTAGCCGGAATCACGAAAATCATTTTCCATATGTGATATTATTGACGAGAAGAAAGGCGTATCAAGATCTGGAAGAAGCACTCCAATAGTACTGGATCGATTAGTTCTAAGACCTTGTGCGAAATGATTCGCTTTGAAGTTCAATTTTTTGATCGCCTGATCCAGTTTTATTTTATTTTTTTCCCGGACAGTTCCACCATTAATATATTTTGATATAGTTGATAAAGAAAGCCCGGTTTCTCTCTGAATGTCTTTTATTGTTGCGGACATAAAAGCACCACGCCTTATGTACACAAATCGTCACAACGAAATCACATGACGTTCATGCCGGCATTCCCTTTCTGCAGGATGTAATACACTATTGCTCATTAAAAAGCAATATTGGTAAAACTCGAAACGATTGTATACATATATTAATGTTCTGTCAATAATGAATCAATTTTTTGCTGTGCTAAATTTTCTATTACGAAAACAAAACTGTAGCAGAGCATATATATCAAAATGCTTGCTACAGCTTTACTTTACTCTTTATGATAACATTTAGCCAGCTATTTCGATTTTTAAGCAATTTGTATGTGTAGTGGGTAACTTATCCGGTAGTTTCACTGTAAGTGTTCCGGCAAATTGATTAAATTCCATCTTACCTGCACCCAAAAGTGAAACGTTCAGAACCTTATCATCGGGCGTCAAACTTTTTATAACAGCGACTCTGTTATCAGGCACACGCATCATATATGCATATAATGTTTTCCCGTCATCTTTACAAACAAAACGATAATCCGAAGACGTCCAACTAACCTCATCTTCCTTAAAACCATCTATGATAACACCTGATACGCCCTCGCCATATACACGCCAAGGTCTTGTGTCATAAACCGCTTCATTATTAATTTTAAACCACGATTCAAGTTCCCTAAGCAAATAGCGCGTTTCATCATCAATAGTTCCGTCAGGTAATTGTAAAACACTAAGCAACATAGTGCCGTTTTTGGAAATTATGTCAACCAGCATTTCAATTATATGACCGGGTCTTTTATGAGGCACTCTAACATCATAAAACCAGTGACCGACGCAAGTATCGGTTTGCCATGGAATCGGATTTATTCCCGGCAGTTGGCTCTTCTCAATATCAAGAACACCAACACAGCAAATTTCCGGTCTTCTGTCTTTTTGTGTATATACTACACGGTTCTCGCCATATTTTTCGATGGATTTATTATAGTAGTAAGAAACTGCTTCCAAACCAACCCTAAAATTAGGATTGTCTCGTTCAGTTGGGACATCATTCCATTGTGCACCGCCGCATCCGAAAGGCAGAGGTCCGTCAGTATACAACAAATCGGGCGAATAAAGATTAATTAACTCTTTAAACACTTTGAGCCAATATTCTTGAAATTCTTTGTTTTCTGTATGCCACTGTGCAGATTCATGTTGATTCATTTTATGCTCATGATTATTAAAATAGAAGTCGCTATACTCAGGGTCGTTTCCATCATAGGGAACACCGGCATATGGACCAAATTCATCAGCACCTTTATTTGTAAACCACCATGTGAAGGAGGCCGATAAATGCTCGGCAAGACCAAACGGCATTTTCATATTATCCGCAGCGGCTTTCCATAAACCACAAATATCTTTCATCGGACCCATTTTCGTAGAGTTAAAGCGGTTATATTTTGATGGATAATTAAAGAAATGATCATGATGCATAGCCTGACCGACAAAGTAACGCGCTCCTGCTTTATAATAAAGATCCATTAACTCCTCAGGATTAAATGCTTCAGCTTTCCATAACTTGACCAAATCTTTATATCCAAATTTAGACGGATGCCCGTAATGACGTAAATGATATAAGTATTGCGAATGTCCCTCGACATACATAAAACGCGCATACCAGTCACCATACATTGGTACACTCTGTGCTCCCCAATGTGACCATATACCAAATTTAACATCTCTGAACCAATCAGGACATTTATATGTGCTTAATGACTCAAAAGTAGGTTGAAACACTAAGGCTCCTCCTTTTTTTCAACTCTTCTCGAGGCCAGGCGCGGATTAAAGAAGTGTTCTAAAATTCGCGCCTGTTAATAGCCTATACCGAGAATGTTATTTTGAATTTTTTTATCTTACGCGATTAAATTCGGCAATAAACCAATCTGCATACTCCTGATACCCTGCAGCCATAATATCTGCAATCATTTGATCACGTAATGAATCAAACTCTTCTTGATTTGCGGCAAATGCAAGACCCGGAAGCGCACGATGAACTATCTCATCTACATCGGCACGGATAAATGCAATGTCATCCGGTCTTGAAGCCATACGACTTGGTATGGATGTATCGGCTTGCGAGAAGTCTCTCATTTGACCCGAATCAACCAAATTGAGGAACACTTCGGCGGGGGTATTCGCTCCAAAATGTTCTGCCATTGCTCTTTGCCAGCCTGTAAGAGTTGTTGCAATGATCTCAGGCTCTTGGAAAAGGTTTGCAAAATAGCCATCAGGATGTCTGAATGATTGAATTCCTGTAACAAGATCAAACACACTAATACCCCAGATTGGATCTCTGATTGAAGGGGTGTTAATTGCCGGAATGATTTCCGGTCTCAATGTCGGAACTCCGTCAATGTAATCCCAATGCATACCTTCAACACCGCTGCCTAAAAGACGAAGCCCATCGGCAGAATGGAAAAAGTTAATAAGATCCATTGCACGCTCAGGATGCTCGGCATTGGAAGAAATGCTGAGCCTTCTTTCTCCGCCAATGCTTACGCCTCTCTCATTGACTGCATCAAGATATGACGGAACAGGTACAAAACCTCTTATACCATCTTGATCTTGTAGTTCATTATAACGGAAGAACCAAACAATCAGTCCGCCCATGTACATACCATCACCTGCTTTTTCCCACAGCTCTTCCGGACCTTGTGTGAAACTATCAGGATCTAATAAATTTCTTTGATTTAATTCAAACATCATTTGCATATTTGCCCAAAGAGGACTATTGAAGTCTACATAGTTTTCCATAATTTCATTTGTGGTTACATCTGCAACAAAAGCCCAATCTCCGGTTTCCCAAAAACCCATGCTGAACATAGTCGGAAGCGTATAATGCCAAATGTCACCCCATGTCATATATCCCATACCGGTAGTTCTTCTGCCTGTTTCAGTTTCGGGTTCCAGTTCACGCATTTCTTCTAAAATCTCAATCCAGCGCTCCGGACTGGTGATTTCCGGCTTACCTATCGCTTCATATAAGTCCCAACGAACTACTTTTGCAAATGCTGTTTCCGCACCGGACGCAGCAGGACCCGTACGGGTTGGAATCCAGTAAATTGCATCAAAATCGGTGTCTCTAAGCATATCTACCGTTTGAGCAGAATTTGCAAGAATATCTTGACCATTTGATTCCAATAGACCATCAAGTGGAATAACTTGACCTGCTGCGACAAGTTGCTCCATGTCTACACCGCCACCGGTAAACAGTATGTCAGGCATGTCTCCACCGGCGAGCATTACATTGAAGCCTTCCTCACCGAGTGCTCTGAACTCAACAGTAATACCTGTCATTTCTGCAATAGCTGCAGTAATGGGCGTTGGCCAATGTGGGTTTGTAGCAGAGTCCTCACCAAGACCGCCATCTGTGTCTGTTGCTATAACAATTGTGATCGGTTCGAGTCCGGTTTCTGCAGGAGTTACATCTTCGTCACCGGCAGGTGGTACCTCTGTGTCACCGGTAGCAACAGGTGGCTGTGCCGGATCGTCATTGTCGGCACATGCAGCTACCATCGTTATCATCATGATAACCACGAACAGGATTGCTAAGATTTTTTTCGCTTTCATTTTGATTTCCTCCATAAAATATTTTTTGTGAATTATTGATTCTGTCGGAATCATATTTATCCTTTTATCGCTCCCATCATAATACCTTTTATAAAGTACTTCTGAAGGAACGGATAAACCATCATAATGGGAATGACCGAAATGACTGTAATCGCCATTCTGGCAGATTCTGTTGTGACACGCTGGACATCCGCCACCATGCCGGAATGTCCGCCGGATAATATTGCACCCAGATTGGCAGCACGTTGCAGATATTGATATAATAAATACTGCAATGAATATAAATGCGGGCTGGCTTGATTGTAAATGAAAACATCAAACCATGAATTCCACTGGTTAACCGCTGAAAAAACAGCGATTGTAGCTATTATAGGTTTTGATAAAGGCAATACAATTTTCCAATATCGTGTAAAGTAACCGGCACCGTCCAAACTGGCTGATTCTTCCAATGATTTTGGAAGTTGCTCGATAAAGGTTTTAATCAAAATGACAAAAAATGCATTTACAGCAAATGGTAAAATATACACCCAAAAACTATTTCGTAGTCCATAAGCACGGAAAGTCAAATAAGTCGGAATTAATCCTGCGTTAAAAAACATAGTTATAACGACAAAACGATACAAAAATTTCCGCAGATACATTTCCGGCCTGCTAAATATATAAGCCAATAACGAACAACAAAAAAGTGTAACTGCTGTGCCTATAACAGTACGCAAAACTGAAATAACAAGTGCACCATAAATCTGATTAAGCTCAAGAACTCTCATATAGTTAATCATCGTAAAGCCAATCGGCAAAAGAGTAACTCTATGTGCCTGTGTCGGGTCACTGATTGAATAAATAACAATATAGTAAAATGGAATAAGGCAAATTAGCATAAAAAATGTCATAAAGATATAATTTGATATATCCAGAACTTTATCTGATATTTTTGTGGTCATGTGCCTTTTTTCGATTGTAGTTCTACGTTTTCTCATTTTTATATCAATCCCCTTCCTCCCGCTTGATAATCGCTAAAAGAAGCCTGCTCCTCTGGTTTTTTTGAGTATGAAGTTACATGTAAATAGAACCGAAATACTAATTACAGTTTTGAGCATCCCTATTGCTGTTGCATATGAAAAATCTCCGGTCACAAGTCCAAGTCGATAGGTATAAATATCTATAACTTCAATTCTCGCTGCAACCTGAGGGTTTCTGAATACCAGATATTGTTCAAAACCTTGATTTAAAACATTACTGACTGCCAATATCAAAAGCACCGCAAAGGCAGGTAAAAGCCCCGGCAGTGTAATATTCCATGTGCAGCGGAAACGCCCTGCGCCATCTATGCGAGCAGCTTCATATAGTTCCGCATCTATTCCTGCAATTGCAGCCATGTAGATGATTGTATTCCACCCCAGAAATTTCCACATACTAAGCGATGTTTGAAACAGCCATGCATTATCAGCATTCCCCAATACATTCAGAGGCCGCTCAATTATTCCGGCATTCAAAAGCCACACGTTAACCATACCTTGGCTGGAAAACAATGAAAATACTAAAGCATAAACAATAATCCAACTAACAAAATATGGGAATATGGTAATAGTTTGAACAATTCTTTTATATGTTTTATTTTTGATGGCGTTCAAGAAAACTGAAGTCATCATAGCAAACGGTATAATTAACAGACTCAATCCACCCAAAGCAAGCGTGTTGATAAGAACGCGCGAAACATCACTCCATCTGCCAATCATCATTTGAAAATAATGCAAACCCATAAATGGAGTTTCACTCAAAGGAATCCCGGGTCTGTATCTGAAAAATGCAAAAGACCACCCAAATAGTGGCACATAGTTAAACAACACTACCATTATGAGAAGCGGCAACGCCATAAATAATAATGCATTACGATTTTTATTAAATCTCTTCCCGTCTCGTATCATGTGCAAACCTCCTGAATCAGGTGCATTAGATCTCAAACTAGAAACGTTTCGTTTTTGATGCGCAGAATAGCGACACCTTGTGCTATCAGTTATATAATCATATAACTATACATAGAGAGTAGTGGAGCTTGAATCCCATTATAAATCAGCAATACTCTGGTTGTCAAGCCTATAAATAAAAAAAATTAATATTTAAAATAAATATTGATAACGTTTCGCTTTTGGGTTATAATGTCCCAAAGTTACAAATATCACGCTGTTTATAAAGAGGTATTCAAATGACATCAAAAGAAAGAGTCCGCGCGGCGATAACATACTCATACCCGGATCGCACTCCCGCTGCTTTTGAATCTATTGATTTGGTAAAAGAAAAACTTTTAAAGCACTATGGATTTACCAATGAAGATCAATTATTGGATAAATTTGAAATTGATATAGTAAGCACATATGCTCCATACACAGGACCTCTGAAAGAGTCTTTCGTAAATAAACAGGGTCATGAAGTAGTATATAACAGTTGGGAAGTCGGTCAAATATTTCACACTATAAACGACAGAGTATTCGTAACAGTTGCCGATTATCCTTTAGCCGGTTTATCCACTTTGAAGGATTTAGAAAAATATAGCTTCCCCAACCCTGATAATTTCAATTATGAATTCGTAAAGCGAACATGTGAAAAACACAAAGACAAGGCCATCATCGTAGGTCATGAGGGTCCTTTTCAAATGGTAACCGAACTTATGGATACAGAAGAATTCTGTATGTTGATGGTTGATGAGCCGGAGATAACAAAAGCATTACTTGATAAAATGGTAGACTTTGTAGTAGAATATTATGAGCGTGTTTTTTTAGCTGCTGATGGACAAGTTGATATTTTTCGCCCACATGATGATTACGGAACACAAATATCATTAATGTTCAGTATTCCTATGTGGCGCGAATTTTTCAGAGATAACACAAAAAAATTGGCTTCTCTTGCACATAAACACGGCGCATTCTATATGCAACATTCATGTGGTGCTATTGCACCTTTAATTCCTGAGTTTATAGATTGCGGAGTTGATATGCTTGAGCCGTTACAAAAGCTTCCCGGTATGGATCCGGAAACTCTTTTTGAAAAATATGGCGGCAAAATAGTTTTCCACGGTGGAATCGATACTCAAAGCATATTACCTTTTGGCACACCCGATGATGTAATTAAGGAAGTTGAGCTATACATTCGCACATTAAACCCGGAAGGAAAAGGCGGCTACATACTTATGGCAAGTCAAGCAATAGAAAATGATGTGCCAATAGAAAACATAGAAGCACTATATAGTACACCAAGATAATTTGAAAAATCAATTAATACGAGATGGGAGTTTTTATGAGTAAATTAAAAGCGGGAGTTGTTGGTTGCGGTTCAATAGCAATTAACAAACACATACCTTCGGCAATTCAAACGGGACTTGTTGATTTTGTGGGATTCTGTGACATTGTAAAAGAAAATGCAGAAAAAACATGTAAAGATTTCGGAGCCAAAGATGCAAAAGTATATGCAGATTTCAACAAAATGCTTGATGATAAAAGCATTGATGTGATTTATGTATGTACATCAAACCGCACACATTGTGAGTTTTCTGTAGCGGCTTTAAAAGCGGGCAAGCATGTTATGTGTGAAAAGCCCATGGCTATTAATGCAAAAGAAGCAAAAATGATGCTTGACGCAGCTAATGAAACCGGAAAATTATTAACCATTGCTTATCAAAATCGCTTTAATCCGGAGTATGAATATACAAAGAAATTTGCCGACGATGGCGGTTTTGGTGATATATATTTCGCACGAGCAAAAGCACTTAGACGCAGAGCCGTGCCTACATGGGGTAATTTCCTTGACAAAGAAGAACAAGGTGGCGGGCCTTTGATTGATATTGGTACACATGCCTTGGATTTGACATTATGGACAATGAATAATTATAAACCAAAGTATGTCGTTGGCACTGTATATCAGAAGCTCATTGATCAGAAAGACACCGGCAATGCATGGGGTGATTGGGACACTAAAAAATTCAAAGTTGAGGACAGTGCATTTGGGTTTATAGTAATGGAAAACGGTGCCACAATAATACTTGAATCCGGTTGGGCGTTAAATGACCGCTTCCCGCTAGAAGCAGCCTTCACATTATCAGGAACAAAAGCCGGAGTGGATTTCCAAGATGGACTGTTTATAAATCACATTCAAAACGGACGTCAAGCTGTAACTGAAGTAAAACTCCCCGGTAAAGGAGTTCCTTTTACTGATGCTGATCCTGATGGAGAACCGGGATATAAAGAGCAATTAGCATTCTTAAATGCTGTATTGGGTAAGGGTGAGCTTGTAGTCAAACCCGAACAAGCCTATATTGTTACTTTAATTCTGGAAGGAATTTACGAATCCGCAAGAACCGGAAAGCCGGTATATTTTTAGAATATTTGGGTAGCGGGAGTCGAACACCTGCTTCTCTAATGATAATGAAATGGAAAGGGAATTTGACCAAATGAATAAAACAAGAATTTTAGTTTACACGGAAGATGTGCTTTTATATGCTAAGAAAATCGACAATGCAAATATACCGGTAGCATATCCGAACGGACTGCACGAAGCAATAGCCGGAGCTTTCCCAAATGATAATTATATCGTCAAAGAGGCAAATTTAAGTAACATTCGTGAAACCATCAATGAAAATACATTAAAAGATACCGATGTGCTAATCTGGTGGGGTCATTCACAACATGATGAAGTTCCTGATGATGTTGCAGCACTGATAGTAAGTGAAGTTCAAAAAGGAATGGGCTTTATTGCTCTTCATTCAGCTCATTTTGCAAAGCCCTTTACTCGTTTACTTGGTACATCCGGTACTTTGAGCTGGAGACATGCCGATAGAGAGCGTCTATGGGTTACCGCTCCCTATCACCCAATCGCAAAAGATGTTCCTACTTATTTCGAGTTGCCGGAAGAAGAAATGTACGGCGAGCCTTTTGATGTTCCCTCTCCTGAAGATACTGTTTTCATTGGTTGGTTTGCAGGTGGTGAAGTTTTTCGCAGCGGATTAACATATCGTCGTGGTTATGGTCGAATATTCTATTTCCAACCCGGACATGAGGAGTACCCCATTTTTTATAATGAAACTATCAGACTTGTTTTACGAAATGCAGTAGATTGGGCTTGTCCCGATATTAGACGTGATTCATTAGATTGCCCACACAGCGAAGAAACACCGGAGTCATAAACACCAAAGCAATGGGAAAATATGAACCGAATGGTTCGCACCAAAAAGCAGGAGCAACGATTACTCCTGCTTTTGGTTTCGGATGTGTAGATATTATTCCATTCTTTCTTCATTATTAATTTGGACGGTTCCTCCGCTGAAATATGCATTATTCATTCCAAAGGCATCTCTAAAGAATCGTATCGGCACATAAATTGTTCCATCGACTTCAAATGATGGCAAATTTGTCAGAGTAATGACTTCGCCGTTCACAGTATAGTCTTCTGAATTAATTTCAAAAGTAATTGTACCATTAAGTCCTTCCACTGTTACCACGCCGTCTTCTACATTGACAGGCGCATTAAGAGCAGCCAAAATCTCCATCAATACAATGTGAGTTGGGGCATCCGGAAACTCCGGATTGTTCGACATCGTGAACGCACCCGGTACAGCCACGCCATTGACAAACACAGTCGCTTCTACTGTTTGTATTTGTAAGTCCGCTTGTGCCGATGGATCCGTTTCAGTTGATGGTGAATCATTTCCGCAAGCACCGAGCGCAAATATCATCATAGTGATTAATATAGCAATCACCGTCCTTGTTTTCTTAATTTTTTTCATGTTACCTATAACCTCCAATTTTAGTTGAACAAAAATCTCTCACTACCTGCCATAAAGGCAGATAATATCGACATTGTAATTATCCAATGCAGAAAAGTCAATAAATTTTTCAAATTAATGCAACCGATGTCAAATTTTGTTGTCTATGTAAACGAAGCAACATTATTTTTTTTGGAGGAGAAGACATCATGTTTCAAGTTATTTCTGACGGACCCTGTGATTTCACGAAAAAAGAAGCTAAGGAGTACAACGTAAAGGTTGTTCCGGCGTACATCACCTTTGATGGAGAAAGCTATCTCAAAGAAGGGGTCGAGATTGACACGGAGGACTACTTTAAGCGTTTACTCGCAGATAAAACCCTCCGCCCAAAATCAGCACAACCCAATCCGCAAGATTATATAGACGCATGTACCCCTTATTTAAAAGAAGGAAAAGATGTTATTATTGTTACAATTTCATCCAAATTGAGTGGTTCAAACTCAAGTGCACAAACAGCAGCCGAAATGTTAAAAGAAGAGTACCCGAACCGGACTGTGCATGTTATGGATTCGCAAAGCGTGACCATCGGTCAATCACTCATTATAAGAGAAATCCTTAAAATGCGTGATGCAGGATATTCTTTTGAAGATACCATAGCACTTGCAGAAAAAGTTCGCGCAACAACACGGATTTATGTCACACTGGACACACTGGAATTTCTGAGAAGGGGCGGCAGAGTAGGTCCGACAACAGCCCTGGTAGGCGGCATTTTGGGTCTGCGCCCCATTCTTCAAGTAGAAAATGGAGAAGTCTCTCAACTCGATAGCATACGTGGTAAGAAGTCTGCATATAAGCTAATGACCGAAGGTGTTGTGGCAAGCCTTGCAGATGTAAAAGATGATATCAGCATAAGTGTTGGTCACATTATGAGTGAAAATGATGCAATCGAATTCAAAGCAAGCATAGAAGATGCACTTGGCGTTCAAATCTCCACTCCTATAACAAAAATAGGCGCCTCTGTCGGCACACACGCAGGACCCGGAGCAATGGGCTTTGCCTATTGCAGAAAATATAATGCTTTTAATAATTGTAAAGGTGTGGTAGCATAATGAGTGAATTATTTGGCACCATTAATACATGGTTTATTATTGCTCAAGTTTTGGGGGTCATTACAATCTGTTTTGAGTTTGCATCGTATCAAATCAAAGACAAAGTAAAATATTTTCTAGTCACCGGGATAGGTAGTTTTTTCTGGGCGACGATGTTTGTCGCAATCGGTATTGCAACAGGAATGAATACGCAGGTGTCATTGATTGTTGCCGCAACATATAGCACAATTCGCAATTTGGTATTTTGGCAAATTTTTTCCAGAAACACACCAAAGAGCAAAGAGGCCGGACTTGTTTTCTTGCTTGTCATGATAGTTATCGCATTTATAGCCGGCACATCCGCAATCATGGTCGCACCGCCGGAAGTTAGATGGCTGCATATTATAGGAATGATTACAGCCTTGAGCTTCGTTGTTGGACAATATCTACCCGGCGTACACTATGTTCGTATCACAGTTGTATTTTATGCCGCAGCCGTATTGCTCACACAAACACCCCTGAATATTCTTGAAGGCGAATTCCGTTGGAACATCATGGGCATGGCGATCGAATCCTCTAAGATTATTTCTGTAATTGTATTTTATATACGCTTCAGAACACAGCCGAAAAAAGCGCAACTGCAATTTGCTAAACCTTAAAGTTGCTCAGATAGGAGCCGATTCATTTGGAAGATAATAAAATCATTGACATGTTCTTTGAGAGGAAGGAAGACGCTCTAAACGAAACCCTTCGAAAGTATGGGAAGCGTTTGTTCTTATCAGCCATGAATATTTTGAATAACAGAGAAGATGCCGAAGAATGCGTCAACGATACTCTCTTAAACGCTTGGGAGACGATTCCTCCCAACAGACCGGAAATGTTTGGTGCATTCCTCGCTAAGATTTCGAGAAATCTTTCAATCAATAAATTGAAAGCGCAAAACGCAGCCCGTCGCGGCGGGGGCGAGGTGGAGATTCTGTTGGGAGAACTTGAAGACTGCCTTCCTGCATCAAGGCTCGGTATTCCGGAAGAGGCTTATGAATCACAATTTGTTACAAACGCAATCAATGATTGTCTGTGCTCTATGGATCAAACGGCCAGAGTAGCCTTTGTGCTTAGATACTTTCACGGAGAAAGTATAAAAGACATTTGTACACGATTCAACATAAGTGAGAGCAACGCAAAATCCTTGCTCTTTCGAGCAAGAAAGAAACTAAAAAAACATTTGGAGAAGGAAGGTGTCGCATTATGACATATCGGAGCTTAGAAAGACTGTTTGAATGTATCGGTAAAATCGAAGATTCGTTCTTGACAGAAGCAGAAACCGTTAACATTTCTAAAGTCAGGTCTGACAAACGAAAACGTATTGCCAAGTACAGCGCATATGGCGCAGCCGGTCTTGTAATATCTGTCGGTATAGTTGCGGCATGTTTGAAACTCCGCTCAAATCGTCTCGCCAAAAGCGCGTGATGTCAATGGACAATTGATTTAACGTTAAAAACTGCCCGATATCTCTCTATGAGCGCATTACGAGAGTATCGGGCGTTTTTTGTGCCTTCATTATTTAGAGATTGCAAAAAAAGTCGCTCGATGGTATAATTACTTCAAAATTTCGCCATAAAAATGGAGCTACTGGTGAGAATCGAACTCACAACCTGCTCATTACGAATGAGCTGCTCTACCATTGAGCCACAGTAGCGTATCGCATACAATAAATTGTAAATTAATTATATCCAAAATAAGTTATTTTGTCAATGAAAGTAGAATCTAAATTGAACAGTGCAAAAATGCTTAATTTTGACAGCAGCAGGCTGTCACATGCATATATTGGGGCTGAAAGCACGGCTGAAGCCATCGCTGCCGCTGTTGTGTGTTCCGAGTGCAGTGATATCGGGTCATGCACCAGCTGTGCACACTGTNTCAAAGCGGCTCGCGGAATTCATCCCGATATTATTTTTTTGAGCAAACTACCAAGCAAGCGAGAAATCACTGTCGATCAAATACGTGATTTGAAAAAAGACGTTATTGTCCTGCCAAACGAAGCCTCTCGGAAGGCATACATCATCAATGATGCACATTTNATGAANATAAACGCACAAAACGCATTTTTGCAAATCCTTGAAGAGCCCCCAAAACATGTGGTTTTTATCCTCAAAACCGACTTTCCCACACAACTATTGCCGACTATTTCATCACGTTCAATACTCATAAAGTTGGAAAGCAATATTGAGTTTGAAAATATTTCAAGTTCAACTTCAGATGATTTTGAACCTTCAAAAATGGTTGCTGATTTCTTTGATGCACTGAGAAAAGGAAATGTTGCAGTCGCAGAGCTTATGTTTGCGCTCGGTAAGCTAAATAAAGAACAATTTAGCGAATTTATTTTCTTATCGCGACACGAAGCCACATCACTGCTAAAATCATCAACTTCAAAAAATGAACTTGCTTTTAGAAAATCAATTATATCGGCAGATCAGTTGTTGGTAAAAGCTAATGAATTTCTCGACCTCAATGTCAATGTCGGTCATATTTCGGGGTTTATCTGTGCAAATTTGATTAAATTGACATAGGATAGTATTAGTCAAATTCTAAAATGAATAAATTCAGTACTCATCGCTATTAAAGAAAGGACAAATATTTTGACAGAAGTAATAAGTGTAAAATTTGGAAATAGAGGTAAATCATATTTTTTCGACCCTTCTGATACTGCTGTTGCAACAGGGGCGCATGTTGTCGTTGAAACAGCAAAAGGTCTTGAATACGGGGAATGTGTACGCGGAAACCACTTCATCGGTGATTCCAGAATTGTGAAACCTCTCAGACCGTTAATACGAGTAGCAACTGATAAAGATACGCAAAATGCTTTAGCAGGAAAAGAAAAGGAAAAAATTGCATTNGAGTATTGTCAAAAGAAAATTGTTGATTTCGGTCTGGAAATGAAACTCGCTGATGTTGAATACGGTTTTGAAGGTAATAAAATACTGTTTTTTTTCACATCGGAAGGTCGTGTTGACTTCAGAGAGCTCGTTAAAGATTTGGCAGCTGAATTTAGGACCCGCATTGAACTTAGACAAATCGGTGTACGAGACGAGGCAAAAATGATTGGCGGTTTCGGAGTTTGTGGTAAAGTGTTCTGCTGTTCTCAATTTTTGACCGATTTTCATCCTGTTTCGATAAAAATGGCTAAAACACAAGGGCTCTCAATTAACCCCACGAAAATCTCAGGTACATGCGGACGACTTATGTGTTGCTTGAAATACGAGGAAGCCGCTTATGAGGATTTAGTAAAAAAAGCCCCAAAAATCAACTCTTTTGTTGAAACTCCTTCCGGTAAAGGTTCTGTCGTCAACGTCAATCTTCTTCGCGGAAATGCAAAAGTACGCCTTGAAGATGGGTTGGACACAACGCTCAAGACGTTCACATTTGATGAACTTGATGTGTTAGGCGGAAAAGGACGCAGACAAGAATATATTGCCGCAAAAGCGGAAGGTCGACTGGAAGAAGCAGGGTTCACTGTTTCTCCCCCACCGACAATCAGACGCACTCTTGAACCTATCAACGCACCAAAAAAAGAAGCTGTGAAAACACCGCCGAAGTCAAACAAAGCTCAACCATCGAAATCTAACAAAGCTCAGCCACCGAAATCTAACAAGACTCAACCGCCGAAATCTAACGCATCACCGAGCACCGACAACCAGACTCGCCCTGTTCAAAATGAAGCACCTAAGAAAAAACGACACTTTCGCAAACGCCGAAAAGGCGGTCCTAACAAAGGTAATTGACACTTGAATGTCACATTTTCGCAGGGGCGGAAATACCCAGAAGGTCAAGACAGTTTTTGATAACTACTCTTGTTATATCCGCAAGCTTTAGCCTCGCCATGAGCAGCATATGCTCCTCATCCTTTATACGGCATGCGTAATAGAACTTATGGAATCTTGCCGCCAGTTCTATTACGTATTTATTTATTTTGGANGGATCATAGTCACGAGCGGCATTAGAAATCTCTTCCGGCAAAAGCGCAATCTGTTTGATGAGTTCACGTTCCATCTCGCAGTTAAGTAAATCAGTGTCAATATCATCAAAATCCGGCACATCAAAACCATCAGCCGCCAACGTTGAAACTAAACTATGAATCCGTGCATGAGCATACTGGACATAATAAACAGGATTCTCGCTATCTTGCCTTACCGCAAGACCCAGATCAAAATCAATATGGCTATCCGCCTTAGCATTAAAGAAGAATCTGCATGCGTCGACCGATATTTCATCCAACAAATCGCCTAAAGTCAGCGCTTTTCCCGTACGTTTTGAAACTTTGATCATTTCCCCGTCACGCATAATCCGCATCATCTGCATAATCAAGAATACGAGTTTATCCCCATCCATATTGAGTGCGGCGCCAAGTTCCTTGGAGGACAACGAAATAATCATACGTTTCAAATGCCCATGATGATCTCCCCCCCAAATATCTATCGCTTTATCAAACCCACGTTGCAATTTATCACGATGGTATGCAATATCAGCGGCGTAATATGTGTAAAACCCATTTGAGCGTCGCAACACTTCATCTTTATCGGCGCCAAGCTGAATGTTTTTCAGCCAAAGAGCTCCGTCTTTTTCGTAGAGCAAGCCGCCTTCATCAAGCAAGTTGACAGTTTCTGCAATATATCCATTCTCATGCATTTTGCTTTCATGAAACCATTCATCAAAAACAACATTATATCGCTCAAGATCTTTTTTCATTTTTGCGATATTAAGGGGTAATGCAAAATCGGCGAACTTTTTCTCACGCACATCAGAAGGCAAGTTAATCAGCGAATCTCCTTCTTTTTCAAATATTGCTTCCGCAAGCTCTTTGATATCATCGCCATGGTAGCCATCATCAGGAAACGCAACATTTTCTTCACCTAAACATCGTTGCATATATCTTGCATCAATACTGCGACCAAAAACATCAATTTGATTACCTGCATCATTAACAAGAAATTCTCGCCATACATCGTATCCCGCTTTTTCCAAAACGGCAGCAAGCGTATCACCGAGTACAGCACCTCGCGCATTCCCGATTGTCATGGGTCCTGTGGGATTTGCCGACACAAACTCAACCATAACACGTTTGCCGTCACCGATATTCACGCAGCCATATTCATTGCCCATTGTCTGTGCAATTTGCAAAGCTTTGTGGTACCAGTTATTTGATAGAAAAAAGTTAATAAATCCCGGTCCCGCAATCGTTACTTTGTTAAAAAAACTGCCGGCTAAATCAATATTTTCACATAACGCTTCAGCTATTTTTCTTGGTGGCATTTTCAGCTCGCGCGCTGCTGCCATAGCGTGCGTTGAAGCATAATCACCATGCGATGCATCACGAGGAATCTCGACTGTGCCCGATAAAGGTTCTCCCTTAGGCAGCACCTCGATAGAACGAGCTTTTTCACACGCCTTATTAATTAGTTCATCAATTTGTGTTTTTGTAATTTCGATTATGTTCATATTGCTTCCCTACTGCGGCAATGATTTTATATCGATTTGAAAGAGGTTTCGGCTAACCGAAATATTGTCAACTTCAATATCATAACGTATTTCAATGTTTCCGCCATCATCACGCAGATTTTTTTCTATGCTGTGTGTATCAATTCCCATCATTACCGAACCAAACGGAGTTTCATAGAGAAAGTTATGCTTTTGATTTTCACAAAAAATCAGCTCACTCTCATAATCGCCGCCTCGTTTCAAGACAACACGGTCAGGCTCGACATTAAATGTAGTCTGTAGGCCTTCTAATCCTGTCAGTTCGCTTTCCTGATAGCAAAATGTCGAAATCCCATCTTCATTATTGAGATACTCCCCATCAGTTAAGAGCTCATAATAATCATTCTCATCGTATGATAATGCGGGTGATCCTTTTATTGATATAATTACCTTTTTCATGTTTGTGCCAGTCTCCAAATCTAAGTTAGTCTAATGAAATCTGCTCAACCAAACCATCTACAGGTGAGCCGAGAAAATGTGAAGCGAGTTCGGAAAAATCGCTAACGCTATCTGTGATAAAATACTTTATGTTTCCTCTTGCTTTAGCCGAAGATAACATATCTTTGGCTAAAAGTACTTCCGCAGCTCTTTTTGCTGTTTGAGCTCCCGAGTCTATGAGTGTGACATTTGAACCCATTACCTTCGATATCACTCTGTGAAGTAAAGGATAGTGTGTACATCCCAAAATCAACGTATCCACTTCAAATTCACGCAAACTTGCCAGATAATCTTCGGTAATTGTGAGTGCTGCGATATCGTTTTCATCAGTTCTTCCATATTCAACCATAGGAACAAAAAGCGGACATGCTTTCGTCAAGACATTTAGCTTGGGCGATATTTCTTTGAGTTTCTTTTCATAAGCGCCACTGCGTATTGTTGCTGAGGTCCCTATAATCCCGATTTTATTATTTTTTGTGCTACTTACAGCTTGCGCGACGGGAGCGGTTATAACTTCAAAAATCGGCATTTCATCATAAATACTCTCGAGCACATGATATGCTGTAGAACTGACTGTATTGCAAGCTATAATCATCGCTTTTATATCATGCATCGCCAAAAATGCTGCATCCTGTTTTGCGTATTTTATTATTGTTTCTTCAGAGCGTGAACCGTACGGCACTCTGCCTGTATCACCAAGATAGATTATATCCTCACACGGCAGATATTCAGCAAGTTTCTTAACTGTTGTAAGTCCACCAAGTCCCGAATCAAAGACCCCAATCGGTCTGCTATCCATTACTCTCGTTTCCCTTCAAGCCTTCTAGGCGGCATTATATGTCAGAACGCTATAAAACGCAAGTACCTTTTCATACAATAATTTCCAAAGTACATGAGCAAAGGCTGTTACAAATTTTGCAACAGCCTTCTTATTTTAATAAACCCGCTATGTGGTTTCTATAAGACCGTAGTCGCCTTTTTTGCGTCTGTATACTATGGAATACGCATCGAGATTGTTTTGGTTTCTGAATACGAAAAACTCGTGATTAAGTAAATTCATTTGCAGGACCGCTTCTTCCGGTGTCATCGGTTTTACAGGATAGGATTTAGTGCGAACTATCTTGAAATCTTCTTCGTCGTCTGAAACATCATGCTTTACTTCAGGCACGAACTCACGCTCAAAAGCACCATCACGAAGTCGTTTTTCCAGTTTCGTCTTATTTTTGCGAATTTGGCGTTCAATGGAAGCAACGGCGGAGTCTATCGATGCTTTCATATCGCCTGTTGTTTCGGTCACGCGATAAAACATGCCGTTATTTTTTACTGTCACCTCAGCTATGTATCGTCCACGCTCAACACTAAAAGTTATAAATGCCTCCGATTCGGTTTTGAAAAATCTGTCCAGTTTCCCAATTTTCTTTTCCGCAAACTCTCGCAGTTCTTCTGTTATTTGGACTTTTTTTTCGGTAATGGTAAATTTCATAACGCATCATCTCCTGTTTATTATTTTGAGCTTTTTTAATGCGCAATATTTACTTGCGCTTGATTTTTATTTTACGAGAGGTTTTATGAATCGTTTTGTACCGTTCGACCTCTGCTTTTAGCCCAGATTCTTCTGCAACTGTCTCTACCTGACTTTCTTTGTGTTTTTCTATATATAAATCAGGATTGAAGTGAAACTCCGGTATTTCGTCACCGATAGTATCTTCCATGTGTGCTTTATCTGCAGTCGATTGATTATTTTGCTTATTCATTTCGTTCATTTTGTGCTTATATTCTTCCAACTCAAGTTTGAGTGCATCTATTTCATTAAGCAGTGCTTCAATTCTTTCTTGAGCCGCAGCCTTTGCTTCGCGTTCTTCATTGCGTTCGTGGGCTATTTTTGCCACATATGCAACCATGTCTTTGCGATTAAAGCCACCAAACATTTGCTTTTTTATGAACTTAATCTCACCTTTCATACTTATCAACACTCCTGCTTCTTGATTTAGTCTTCTCCGATTATGCCGTGTAAGTTTCTTCTTCATTTATAATAGCATCATCTATGTCATTATACTGCATATCGTCTCCTAAGTAAACAATATCTTCATATGTTAACGTACCATTACATCTTACTGTGTTTTCAAAGTCCCATTCGTAAAGCATTTCAATGAAATCATAATCTGTTTTAAGAAAGGTTGTTTCAAGTCCATAAATCGCACCCATTGCTACATCTACATGATAAAATTCACCAAACAGAAAAACAATGTTCCATGCATGAACCATTCCATCACGATATCCGAGTACTATTCGACAATCAAATCCCAATTCATCAGCCAGCGCCTTAAATGCCATTGCAAAACCTTCGCCAACAGCAGTTCCTCTTTCCAATGCGCTAAATGCTGTAGCGGCAAAGTTCTGCGGACCATGTTCGCTTATAGCTCGTGCAGCAGGTTCATCAAAATAGGTTGATGCAATCAGATTTCTGGCAAGTGTCAAAAGTATCTCAGCATCATTTCTTCCAACAGCCAGGCCTGCATTGTATCTCACGTTAATAGCAAGGCGCTCTGCATATTGTTGTAATAGGCTTGACGGCTCAATATGTCCAAAGTGTAGTTCGATGATCCTATCCACACTATCTTCCGGAAAAGCTTCAACAGCTACAATGGGTAGCATTATAATACTTCTGGGATTGTCATAGTATATTTCTTTAATGAATTCTCTAATATCTTCTTCCGAAATGTTAAGTGATGTCCGAAAAGCCACTTCATCGCGATGTTCTCTGAGAACTCCCAGCAATTCCGCTCTCAAATATCTTATGGTGGCGACAGGGATGATTGAGTTCACTTGTTCTTGTGTGCGTTTGTATTCTATGAGAATATCAATCTCTGTATACGCTGTGTTTTTTCTTGTTACAGCGGTAATACTTGACGTCGCGTATGCACCAATAGGGTTATACATTTCGATTTCTTTTGCAACACGCTCAACTTCTTCTTGAATATCAGGCAAATCGAAATCGTATGTAACAAATAGTCCGACACTTTCATGTGCCATGATGAGGCTTAGTATTTCAGTATTGAGGTCATAGCTGTCGGTTACTTCTATTCTTTCTTGTGGCGGGCTTATCGCAGGCTCATACGGTGTCGGAGTTCTTGGAACCACAGACTCTCTCTCCGCTTCCAGAAGCGCAGCACAAGCAGAAATGCTCATAATGAGTGCTGTTATAATCAGAATAATTATACCTTGTTTCATGATTTGGTTAACTCCTTTAACAATTAACAGTTAACAATTATTAATCCGTAATTCTGTGCTGTAATTCTGAGGCAGAGCCGAAAAATCTTTAATTGTTCATTGTTAATTATCCATTGTCAACTGTTCTTCTCCTCTGTCCTCAGGCTTCAGTAGTGCGCCCGCTGCGGGAATTGTTCTTACCTTGTAGCGAGATATATTTTGAA
>JGI20163J15578_10000209_pt1 | contig 24490 bp, 14 predicted proteins | sample TergutCu122P1_FD_15578 | JGI IMG/M metagenome (IMG submission 15578)
AACGAAGTAGTCCAAGACCCTCTTAAAGTTGGTACTGCCTTCAAAACCATGAGTATGCGTATTCGTAACGCAAAAGTGGAATTACAAGAAGCTGGTGAATCAACTGAGGGTATGGTTGAATCAACCGCCCGATTACAAGAACGTATTAAAGCATTAACTGGTGTTGACATAATGCTTGATGAGGATTAACAAAATAGTCCCCCTATATGGTGACATATAGGTAAACAGTTAGCTCAAAACGGTGGAAGTCCAGAGATGGGTAATACCGTGGGTAAGATTAAAACAATAATAAATTGTTAATGTTTTAAATCCCGTAACGACCACAGTCTAAAAGGTAACGATTAGGCATACGCTAACCATCTCGCATAATACGAGATGAAGGTATGGTCTGCTCTGCAAATATAATCTAACATTGAAATTGCAGAGGTAGGCAGAAATGACCTACCCCTTTTATTATGACTTTATAATAAAAGAGTAACAAAAAGGACATTCAAGTCAACATATCAGGTAATGGACGAAATAGCCCAGAAATGGGAACATCTAACTGACATTCAACGAGCGTCAGTTATTGAACTTATGGCAGGTAGGCATCACGGTAATACCTTCTCTGCTTTAATGAATAACTTTCAACAAGCTAGAAATGCTACTGAGACAGCTATGAACTCAGAAGGTAGTGCTTGGAGAGAGCAACAGCACTACATGAAAGGTATTCAATTTTCACTTGACCGTATGAGAGCCACATTCCAAGAGTTCTCAGAGGTTTCAATAGGCTCTGATTTCATCAAAGGAGCTGTAGATGGTGCTCAATCACTGTTAGAAATTTTAACAAAAATTGTAGATTCTGCTGGTATGCTCCCTCTTGTTTTAGGTGGGATAGGTATCGCTAGAGGAATTGGTAGACTTGGTAGTTCAGCTATGCAAGGTATGATTGATAATCAAATGTCAAGATTTGGTTTGCATGCACCTGGAGAAGACCCTCTCGCTGGTTTTGCAAATTGGGATACAACTGGTGATGTTAAAAAAATCAATCTGCTTACTAGAGCTAAAGAAGGAGCTGCAAAAGCTGGTACGAAACTTGGAGTAACACTCAAAAGTATAGGGAGTGGCTTATGGGCTATAGGGAAAGCTATGCTTCCATTACTTCTTATTGCTGGAGCAATCAAACTTGTTACCTGGGCTCATGGCAAAATGGTTGAAGCTCAAACAAAAACCACTAGAGGTTTTGAAACCATGTTGGATTCTGCCGAGAGATATAGTTCGGCTAAATCCGAAGTAGAGTCTCTTCGTTCAGAACTTGAAGAAGTTAGTTCTAGGATTGATGAATTAAATGGAAAACCTAGCCTAACCATTATAGAGCAAGCTGAGTTAAATAAACTCGCAAGAACCAGTGATGAACTTGAAAACCAATTAGCTATTGCTGAGAGAATAGCTGAGGTAGAAAGAAAAGGCACAATCAGTTCCTTTGAAAGAAATGCAAACTCTACATTCTCCAATAGAGAATTAAGAGAGATGGCAGAAGACGGTGGTTTTACTACTACACTTGGGATTAACAGCCTATCTCAAGAAGAAAGAAAAGCGTTGTATAACCGTGCTGAAGCTGGTGACTCTGAAGCAAGAGAGCAAATAAGAAGTTCAAATGTGACAGCTACAGATGCACTTAAACAAGCATCGTCAGAATATAGAGATGCTAAAACCGCCTTTGAGGAGGCTCAAAGAAATTTTGCTGAGGACGATAGTAAAGCAAATAAAAGGGTATATGAAGAAGCATCTGAGCGTTTTGAAAATGCAGAAACTCAATTGAATTTTACACGTAATTTTGTTAATGAAATTTTTAAAACTTTATCTGATGTAGGTAATCTTGAAGGAGATGCCTTGGTCGCTTTTAATGCTATGGGTGAAGCGATTACAGACTCATTAAACGTTGATTTAACTGCAGCCGAAATTAGTGCAAAAAACCTAGAAAGATTTTTCAATTCATCTTCTAACAGACACATCATAGATACTCTTCGTGAAATGGCAAAAGAAGCTGAGAACGGCTTAGATATTGACGCTGTAATGAGACTCAATATCGATTGGGAATCACACGGTATAGATATTAGCGATTTAGTTCAGCATGTTAATGATGAGTTAAACAATGTTAATATTGATATAAATGACGGCAGTGCATTCTTAGATTTACTAGATAATACTGGCACTCACTACGGTATGTTCTTAAGAGATTATGCCAACATGATTAAAGAAGCAGAATTAACAGTTGCCGATATTCACAAAGGACTCTCAGAAGGGACTCTTTTTAAAGAAACCCCAATGATTAAAGAGTTTTTTGATATATTAGAAAAACTTGGTTTGTCTACCGAAGAATCTATTGAGTTCATGGTGAAGTTAGGATTTGTAACTACTGGTACTCCTGATGAAGATATAAGTAAAATGCTTGTGGGAATTGAAGGAGCAACTAATAGGGTTAAAAATGCCATTCAAGCCACCAGTTCTGCTATGAGTGCTCTTAACAACCAATCTGCTGGACGGTCTTTATCTATTGACACATTTAACTCTCTTCAAGAACAATACGGTAATATTCATACTGCCGTAGAATACGTCAACGGCTCTATGCAATTAAATAGAGAACGAACTTTAGAACTTGTAAAAGCCAGAAATCAAGAAGAAACTGCAATGGTTAAAGTCAATAAAGCTCAAGCCCAATCTCGTTATGCTAGAAACGCTACAGAAATTCGTAGATTGAGAAATGAACTTAGAGGACTTAATAATGAACATCAGATTCTTGCAGGGCAAGCTCGAATTGATTATTTAGTAAACGCTCAATCAGATATTCTAGCTGAAATAGCTGGTTATAATCTTCTTATAGCCTCTATGGATGAAGCTACAAATTCATACCATAATTGGCTTGCTGCAAAAGGTCAATCGTTAGGTGTAAGTGAAAAACTCAGTGAGGCCATCGATGCCTTTTCGGTCTTAAGAAATCTTTGGACTGAGGGACACGAAGCCTTTGGAAGAATAGGAAATGACAAGGTTCTTGCGGCTGTAGACTTTATGTTACCAGACCATATTGACCATGCTGATAGGCAAGCCCTCAATGCTTATCTTGATAGCATATCTCACTTCTTTAGATTTGACGAGAGTGGTAATAAAATTGGTATGGATATTTATAACTTCATGAGAAGTGCCGAAGTCGCAGGACTCGTGCAGGAAATTGATGGTGATTTTGTAATTAATCCCAATGTAAAAATGCAAGATTTTGCTGATAAGCTTGATATTCCTCTCTCACTTGTAAGAGCTTTCTTTGCTGAAATGAGGGAGTTTGGCGGCGACTTCAGTTGGTTTGATGAGAGCATTAAATCATTAGGCGATTTAGAGGTCGCAGCACACCAAGCAATAGATACGTTAAGCGAGATGACTGAAGTTGATATTGATTTTAGATTTGACTATTCTGAATTTGGAGAGGCTAAATACCAAATCGCTCAAATGAATGCCGACCTCAAAGAAATGACAACAGGCAGAGATTTAATGATTAAAGCAGAAGCCGACCCATCAGCAATAGAAGCAATGAACACTGTCATTCTTAGAACAATAGTAAATAGACAATTACTAGAACGTCCTCTTTTTATGAGTGTTGACACATCTATGCTTGATGAAGATGTGGCAAATAGCGTAGCACTTATGCAACAACTTTATAGCCTTGTAGAACAATACGACCAGCAAGTTGCGATAGGCGGTGACACCACTAGACTCGAAGCAGCAATCGAAGATGTTTTCAGCCTTATTCAAGAGGATAGATCCGATGTTAGACTTGGGTTTGAAGCTGAAGGCATAGAATCCGTAGAGTCCATTATCGGATTAATGAAAAGCATTGAGGATATAGATACGTTAGTTAAGTTTGGCATAGACATAGATGCCGTGACCGAATATGACCCCCAAGATTTAACTGCAAGTGTAATATTTACTACCGAACATTCTGCCGTAGATGCGTTTATGAGCCGTAATTTTGATATTGAGGCAACTGTATATCACACACACATTGAAACTAATAGTCCACCAAGTGCAACCTCTTCAAGAGGTTCAGGTGGTAGGCCACGAGTAAATGGAACTGCTAACTTACGAGGCACAGCCTATGCTAATGGTAATTGGGGAACTGAACGTTCTGAGCGTCCTTTAGTTGGAGAATTAGGTCAAGAATTGGTTGTAGTAGGAAGTCGTTGGTACACTGTTGGGGATAGAGGTGCTGAGTTTACAAATATTCCTAAAGGTGCAATTATTTTTAATCACAAACAGACTGAAGAAATTTTTAGAAATGGTTTCGTGTCATCTGGTGGTGGACGAGGAAAGTCCTATGCTTCTGGAAATGCTTATGCACAAGGGACAGCTCATGTAAGAGGTGGCATTTCTATTTCCAATGCTCAAAACTCTTCAGGGCAATCTTCTTTTACAAGCACAGTAGGTCAATCACAACAAGCCATTAACTCTGCCAATAATGCCACTAAAGCAGTCGAAGCAGCCCACCATTCTGCAGGTGACGCTTTAAAGGCATTAGCTGAATACTTTGACTTTATTGAAATTAGATTAAAAGTACTTGAACGTGCTACTAGAAGGGCTGAAAGATTAATTAAAAATGCTATCAGTCTTGCTCAGGCACAAGAAAAAACAAGTACCACTTTAGCAAAAGTTCAGGCACAAATTCAAGCCGCTAGAGAAGCATATGAACGATACACTGCTCATAGTCAGTGGTAAAATTTGCCACCTTATATGGTGACATATAAGAAAAATTCTATTTAATTGCTGGGAGTTCCTAAAGATTTATATACTACAACATAAGGATGAAATATGCCTAAGTGTGAATGTTTGAAAAATGTAAATATGATTCTGTTTCGCTAACAGATGAAATGGAAAATCAGCAGCCAAGACCCGAATAGGGTAAGGTTCAACGACTATCCCATTATGGGAGTACACTCGCAAGCGATTGGCGAGTGGAAAAGGTAGACTACTAATTAAATATTAAGTTTTAAACCATGATGCTGTCATGGTTTTTTTTGTAAAAAATTTAAGAAAGGAGGGTTTATGTTAATAAAAAATCAAATCGTAGAAACATCTTGCGGTGGACGAACAAAAAATTGGTTTAGAAAAAAAGGTTATTGTTTTGACAATGGAGTTAAATTTTATTGCAAAGCTGAAGACTTAAATCATGGCTCAAAAGTTTTTGTCATGGTCGAATGTGATTATTGCAATATTACATATTCAACGGCTTATGGAGCATATTTGAAATCATTGAAAAAATTAGATAAGGCTGCATGTTTTAATTGTAGAGAAAAGAAGCGTTCAGAAATATATAGACTTGAATGTAGAGATGAGCAAATGAAGCCCTTTTATAAAAAATGTAGGGAAATGAACTTTAAGCCTTTAACTGAAATCAATGAGTTTGTTGGCAAAGATACCATCGTCAAATTCGCATGTTCTAAACATGGCGAGAAACAAACCACTTTAGATTTGTTTAAAAGAACTAAGTATATTTGTGTTGACTGTGCCTCTGAAAAAAGCTCTAATAGACTTCGTATTGATAGGCAGAAAATAAAAGATGTTATTCAAAGCAAAAACGGAAATACATGGCTCAATGAAGACAGTTACACCTTTGCAATTGATACAAACCTCAAAATCAGATGTGGTTTATGTGGGAATACCTTCTCTACTTCATACGTTAATTATCGCAAAGCAAATGTTGACAGATGTAGAGTATGCTCAAATAGACAAAGTAAAGGCGAGTTGCAAATAGAAAAGTTTTTATCAAAAAATAAAATACCCTTTGAGCCAGAAAAGAAATTTGATGATTGCAGAAATATTCAACCTCTCCCTTTTGATTTTTATATTGAATCAAAAAACACTATTATAGAATTTGATGGGAGGCATCATTACGAACCACTTAGGGGTAGAGAGTTGCTTCTCAAAACAATTAAGCATGACAATATCAAGGATAATTACTGCAAACAAAATAATATAAACTTAATTCGCATTCCATATTGGGAGCAAAGAAAAATAAATGAAATACTAAGTGAAAAACTTAATATAAATAATTAGTAGAAGATATAGTCTCGTCTTGCAGGAAACTGCAAGGGATATATTATATCCTTATCAGTGTAGCGAACTGATAAAAAGATAACGATGCCAGTCAATCAGGTTTAAGTCAAGAACTTCAGAACCAAGTCATTAATGGCACTATTGATATTCAAAACTTATCCGAGGATGACCAAACCAGGGTTAATGAGTTTAAGAAATGGCATGACAAAGCTCAACAAGCCCTTGATTTACTTGATGATTTAAGAGATAAAGAAGTTGAATTAGCAAAATTGCGTTTGCAAAATATCCTAGACTTTAATAATGCCATAAAAGGTGTCAAAGATTCAATTATTGCATTAAATGAATCTAGTTTAGATTTGCACCATGCGTTAGGCAATAGTGCTATTGATAGAGATGTAGTTAATTTAATACAATCATCTTTGCGACAACAACAAGAAATTTACAATCAATCCCTACAAACACTTACAGATTATCAAAATGAATTTAATGATTTAGTAAGCAAAGGATATATTCAGCAAGGTTCAATAGCTTATCATGAAGGTCGTCAACAAATTAATGAACTTACTACAGCTTCTAATCAGGCTGCCGTAGCATTAATTGAACTTCAAGATAGATTGCGTAGAATAGAGTTTGATAGATTACAACAGCTTATTGATGCCTTTGCGAGAGGTATTGAAAGATTAAGAAATGGTCAATCATTGGCTGAAGCTAGAGATGAATTTGTTGGTAGGAATCAACTACAACAATTAATCAATAAAGAAAGCCAAAAGATTAATCAACAACGTAACTTAAGAAACGCTAAGATTAGGGAGCAAAACCTCTACGCAGTGGGTTCTCAACGTTATCAGGCACTAGCCAGAGAGATTGCAGAGATTGATTCTAATATTTACAGTTCTTTAATTGAGATTGAAAGAATCCGTGACCAAATCTTTGCGGCTGAGTTCTTCCATTTTGATAGACACGTTAAAGATATGAATGATTTTATTTCTGAAATAGATTCATTCAGGAGATTGTTAAATTCAGAAGCATTCTTTGATAAATCAGGTGCTATGACCGAAAGTGGTTTAGCTAACGTATTTTTGATTAGTCAGGGAATGGCTACTGCTAAACAACAGATTGCTACTTATACTGCTGGTATTCAGCGTTTAGACGCTATGTTGCGTAGTGGTCTTATTTCAACTACTGAGTACGAAGAACGGCAAAGAGAATTTCTTAATGCTATTCGTGATTCTGTTGGTACTGTTGATGATTATAGGAATGAATTAATTAATCTCTATAAGACTCAAATGCAGAATGAGAATCGTGCTCTACAGGATAATATTAGATTAAGACGTGATGCTTTAACCAACATGAAAAATTACCACGATTACGCAAATCGTGTAAGAACTCAAACTAGAGATGTTAATGCTTTGAGAGCACAGGCAAAAGCTCTCGAAGGGGTTACTAACGCTTCGGCCAGAGCGGAGTTAAAACGTATTCAAGACCAACTTCGTAACGCAGAAGAAACTCTTGATAAAACAAAGAGTGATAGGTCTTTTGAAATCCAAATGCGTGGATTAGACCGAATGGCCTCTGACCTAGATGATGCTCTTGAAGACATGATGTACAGCATTACTCACAGCGTTGCAAAGCAAGAACAAGTAATTGCCGACATGCTAAACAATGTTGTTAGAATGTATGACCAGGCATTTGGCAAAATAAGTAGCATTGTTAGTAGTACAGGTATAGTAGGAAGTAATAATTTCAATGTATCTGTAAATAACGCAAGTACACAACGAGGAACACAAAATATTGCTAATGCAGCAGTTAGACCACAAGACCAGGTTAGACCAAATAATGTTGTCAATAACATTAATACTTCTAACACTACAAACTCTAATCATGCACTAATCGAAAGACAACTTGCCACAGCACCTAATACTACAAATCGTTTAGTTGCAGAACTTACGCTTGGTGCTCAATCAGTAAGTGTTCAAGAGGGTGGTTCTGTTGCATTGCCATCTGTTAATATTAGACCTACAGATGCTAGAAATAGAAATGTAACTTGGACTTCAAATAATACTAATATCGCCACAATATCAGGTGGCTCAGTTCGTGGATTAAGACCAGGTAATGCTACTCTCACAGTTGTAACAACTGATGGGAGTAATATTACTGCTAGATGTACTGTAAATGTTACACCTAGACCTCTCCCACCACCTCCACCACCTCCACCTCCGCCGCCCCCGCCGCCCCCACCAGCACAAGCACCACCACAAGCACCCAGAACTCCATACGTTGGACAACAGGTTACTTTTGCTCATGGAAGGTATTTCGTCAATAGTAATGGTGCTAATCCTTGGGGTAACTGGCATGTTGGAGGAAGGGTTCATGTAACAAAAATTAATCCTGGTGCTAGTCATCCATACCATATTTCAACTGGAAATAGATTAGGAAGTGGTGATTTAGGATGGTTGACGCTTGACCAATTATCAGGATTTAGAAGAGGTGGTATCACTGGTAACGAACTTGCTTTCTTTGATGAAGATGGATTAGGTAGTGAAGTATTGATTACTCCTGGTGGTGCATTAATGCAAATGCAAGCAGGTACTAATGTCTTTAATAAAGCTCAAACTTCTGCTCTCCATGAATTAGCTGATAAACAAGTGGCTTCTAGTAGCTTGTCTAATGGAGTCGGAGCACCTATAAATCTAGCAAAACAAAGTGTTTCAAATGTAACTATTAACTATGATAATCTTCTCAATGTAGAAGGGAATGTTGACAAAGATGCTCTTCCGCACCTTAAAGAATTACTAGAAAAATCTTATAAATATACCAGTCAAAAATTAGCTAACGAATATAAGAAACTGAAGTGATTTCATTGATGTTTTATGGGTTATATGGTATCATAAGTTATGAGTGAATATAAGTTATTAGAAAAGCCTGTAATCGCATCAATACGATGTTATAATGTTATGTTTAATCTTCTTCTCGTCACTGAAGCTGATATGGAAAATCTTCGTGTGTTTTCTGCTATGTTCCAAAGTGGTGACTTACTTATGCGAGATATTGATAAGTGGTGTGATGGTCATGATATTAAATATCGCACCACTTTTCACTACAGAACAGACTTCCCTTTGAAGTCAAATTTATATAATTTCTATGTCTATACTAGGTTTAAGGTATCGAAAAGACTCGGAATAGAATAACATGAGTTCAACAAAAATAAAATATAAAGATATATTTCAAGAGACACTGGAAATCGGTGTCTCTTTTTTATGCAATAAATTAAATTGCAAACATAAATAATCATTGCAAAAAGGAGGATTATAAGTTGATTAAATTATGCAAAGACTTTACATTCAACAGCCAAAAACTAAGTGATTTTGGATATATAAGCGTAGAGTTGGATGATATAAATGAAGAAACATTCGGTTTAAGCAGAGAATTGATTAAAGGCGAACCAACAAAATATAGACCTGTGGTAAATCACTTAGGAGCTGAGTATGAAGATGTATTGACTTTTGAAGTGCATATAGTAAAAGAGGAATCTGAATACAGCAATGATTCAGAAGAAATGGAAATATCAAGAGATGAGTTACGAAAAATAGCTAGATGGCTTACTGGAACAGAACTTCCTTTGTGGCTTACCTTTACAAATACAGATGGACAAGAAGATGAGTTTAGATACTGTGGTGTCTTTACTGATATAAAAGGATTTAAAACTAATCGGTTATATGGATTAAAACTCACCTTCACAAATAACTCACCTTTTGCTTATACAGATGATATTGTAACAACCATTAGAACCAATGGCAATGCCACAACAACAATCACAAACGACAGTGATTTACTTACTAAATATAACTACCCTACAATACAAATGCTTTCACCTAGAGTTGGACAACAAGAGGTTTATATTTGCAACCTATCAGACTGTGAAATTTTAGAAGAAGGAACATTAACTTTAGGTAGCACTAATTTAGATGGAATGATAAGGCTACATGGTATCATTGGAAGGTTTGCGGAGATATGGGGATATGAAACAGAGTTCAAACGTGACCGTAATGGAAATGTTGTAACTATCTGCAATGACACAGCTATACAAGTTAGGCTTATTGCTCATGATGGTACTGAAAAGAAATGTATGGCTTTCTTTCATGAAACTACTGGTAAATATTACATTATCAGAGGTGGTTTTATCTTTTTGACATTAAGGCAACATTTACAAGTAAACATAAACTGTCGTCAAAAAAGAATTTATGACGGTATTAACAGAATGATTCTGATGAAAGATATTGGTGTGAAAGATGTAGATTATGTTTATTTCCCAAGATTAATAAGTGGTGACAATACTCTCCTGTTTTATGGTTTGGATTGCACTTTTGCTATTAATAGAATTGAAGAAAGAAAGGTTGGTATTCTTGAATGAATATAGGATTTGATTTACACAACAACGCAGAGCCAAAGAATATCTTCCTTGGCACACCTGATAAAAAAGTTGTATGTGCATTCAATAGTATAAAAGAGGAAACTGTAGATTTAAGGCTTAATCTAAATAATGCCTGTGAACTGACTTTTAGAATGGATAAATACATTGATGTTGATGGTGAGTTGGTTGAAGCAAATGGATATGATATTGTTAATACTTTCTCTCGTATATATGTTGAGGATATTGGCTGGTTTATATGCGATACTCCTAAAACCGAAAATGATGGTTTTTTCGAAACCAAAGAGATTATGGCTGAATCAATTGAAATGGAATTTATGCAACATGATTTGGTTGGATTAAAAGTAAATCATGGAACAACTGATTCACTTGAAATGTTAGCTGAAGGTAATGTGACTGTTGATGAGGTTGGAATAGAGTTTGCGACAGAGCAAGTCAAATTTTACAATCCTGATAATCCTGAATTAAGTTTATTAGATTTGGTTTTAAGAGAGTCTGAACTTAGGGGTTGGAAAATAGGACATGTTGATAACTCTCCTAAGATTTATAGAAATTATGTTGATGGTGAGATTGTTGAAACAATGACTAATCTCCATGATGAGATTGGATTCTTTCAAATTGACTCTAAAACCGTTTATTCTTTCTTAACTCAGGACGTAGCCACTTATTTTGAATGTATGGTCTTGTTTGATATTAACAACCTAACAATTAATGTATATCGAGTAGAAAGCCTTGGAGAAGATACAGGTATTAATATTGGTTTTAGAAACCTAGAAAAGAGTAATCTCATTGAAGTCACTAGCCCTAAATCTGTCTTTACAAGACTACGTGTTGCTGGTGGCAATGGCCTTGGTATAACATTTGTGAACTTTGGTTCAAATATGATAGAAAATATTGAATACTTTTTAAACACTAAATTTATGCCATTGGAAACCATTAAGAAATATAGAGCATGGCATAAGGATATGAGTGAAAAACGGTTGGAGTTTATTAGTCTATCCAGACAACACAATGCAAAGTTAGAGCATATATCTGAACTAACAAATAGAGTGCCTCTGGATGACACCAGTAGAGATTGGTCTACATTTACATTAGAAGATTTAGAGAATAGGCTGTTGGATTTTCAGGCACAGCAAAGAGGAATAGAAACATTCTTCATAGATGAAAATGGTGATTTAGATTCTGTAAGATTAAGAAATTCATCTCTGTGGAAAGATTATACTCAGATAGTCAATTACATCATTCCTAATATTAAAATAGCCATTGCTAATAAACAGGCCGAAAGACAAGATGAGATTCAAGATTTTATCCCTGTAAAAGATTGGTCGTTATATGGCTTAAGTGAACTTCAAATGAGAATCAGAAAATTTGAAGGCGAACGAGATATTTATATCAGAAACGGCTTTAATGTACCTTGGCATGAGGGCAATGGCAATAGTCGTGATATGCACAATTTTAATCATCAGAAATATGTTGATGTTACCAACATGCTTGACTCTAGTTTTAGAGGTTCTGCCGCAGAAGCCCTTATGCTACGACAGGACGAAATTAATTTAGCTGAGTCAGAGAGAGAAACATTGGCTTCGAAACGAAGAGGATTAATGTACAGTGTACAAAAGGAAAATTGGAAACACGACGACTTTGAACCTTTTACAGATGATGAATTATATTTATTACACAATGCTTTATATAACGACACTGATTATATAAATGAAAATATGTTTTTAGTATCATCTGATACAACCGTCACTGCTGTTGATGAGCAACTAAAACTGTTAGATGTAGCAGAAAAAGAACTTGTAGCTATATCACAACCTCAATATCGATATGATACTACTCTTGATAATTTTTTAGCTATGCACGACTATAAGGATTTTGCCAAGCAATTAATACTTGGTAATTTTATCAATCTTGGTGTTCGTGATGATTATTATGTAAAACTTAGACTTATCTCTATTTCATTCAATCCCCTTGCTATGGACAATCAAATAACATTAGAGTTTTCTAATATGGTTAGAAATGCCTCTGGTCGTAATGACTTTGCAAGTTTACTTGAGTCTGCCAATAACGCTGCCAAAAATCAAATATTTGGAAGTAGTGGTGGCACAGGCAGAAACGAAGATAACCTGTCTGTTCGTGCTTTGATGAATCGTATGATTCAAGCTATGGAATTTAACAATGCGATTGGAAATGCTGTTAATAGAGAAGTTGGTGGATTACTAGGTTCAATGTTACGACTTCAAGAACTTGAAGCCCAAATGATTAGAGTCACTAATATAACAGGTGAAAATGGTTTCTTCCAATATCTACAAGCACAATTAATAGCGGCTGACCAGATAATTGCTAGAAGTGCAAATTTTGATGAGTTAAAGACTCGTGTAGCCAATATTGGTTCGTTATTGGCTGGTGAGGTTGTGGCACAACTTGGTCATATTATAAGACTTACTTCCAGAAATGTAGTCATAGAAGAAGCTGTTATAAAGGAATTGATAGCAGCTCAAATTATGGTTGCTGATTTAAAAGCTGGTGATATATCAACTAACAGTATGAATTTAGTTTCTGATGATGGTGGGTTAAAGATAGTTGGAAACACTATGCAGTTCCATGACAGTGATGGAAATTTGAGAATCCAAATAGGTAGAGATTCTACTGATAATTTCTCATTTACTTTATTTGATGCAGAAGGAAAAGGTGTTCTCATTGACCAAGATGGAATACGTGAATCAGCAATTTCGGATGGATTGATACGTGGTGATATGATTTCAAACAATACTATATCAAGAGATAAACTTAATTTTAATATTGTCGAGGGTGATGAAAATGGAAATTTAGATGCTAGTAAGGTAGTTATAAATGGCAATGGGATTGATGCTGAATTTACTAGAATTAGAAATTCCATCACTACTATTCAAAGCGAAATAGAAAATGGTGTTGTAGGAAGAGATGGAATAAGTGTTGAAGAAATATATCTTGAATATTATCACTCATTATCTACAACTGAACAAATTGGTGGAGAATGGAGTACGGAAGAACCTGTTTGGCAGCCAGATAGGTTTATATGGACTAGGACTGTTGCCAGATTTTCTGATGGAAGCTATACCAGAACTGCCCCAATATGTGTCAGTGGTGCTAGTGGTGCTAGTGGTGCAGATGGTAGAGATGGCGTTGATGGTATGAACTCTGGTTCAAACTTATTAATTGAATCTGGTAACTACAGACCAGGAGTAGGTTTAAATCTTATGAGTGCACCAAATGTTAATCTTACTATGCACAATGGGTTTATTCGATTGGAGAGGATAGTTGAAGGGACTGGTAACGGATGGATGCTTATACCTTTATCTGAATTTCTTGAAAGAGGAAAAGAATACACGGCTCACTTCCGAATTAGACGTAGTGTAAGCAATACATTCAACCTAATTATATTTGAGAATCGCTTCAATCCAATAGGTAACACAACAACTATACCTACTGGACTAACAACTCCAATAAACGAATGGGTGGATATGCACTTTACTTTCACAGTGCCTACCGCTCAAACATGGATTATAAGAGGTTTCGGATTTGGCTCAAATGCACCAGGGGTAGATGTGGGAGATTTTATAGAAGTAGCATGGATTACTCTTGCAGAGGGAGTATTGCCTAAAACATGGCAACCACATCCAAGCGATTTAAGAGGAATGCGTGTTGGGTCTAACCTTTTATTAACTTCTGGTAATTACAGAGAAGATTCACAAGTGAAATGGTTTAATGGAACAAGGGCGAAAATGTCATTACACGAAGGTTTTGTCAGGTTTGAAGCTATAGCAAGTGGAATAAACAATGGATGGGCTATGCTTCCTTTGTCAGAAAATCTTAAACCTGGAAGTAGATATACACTACATTGCAGAACCAGAGGTGTTCCAGATAATATTATAGGCACGACAGTATTGCTAAGTAGTAACTTCAGTGGCAATGCTATCGGAAATCAGTTAAGCCCAACAACATTGCACCTAGCAACTATTGTCCATGATGGGGATTGGACAGAATGGTCAACTGTTTTTCAAGTTCCAGCGAACCATAACTGGACTATTCGGAGCGTAGGGTTAGGCAATGCCTTTATCGGAAATAACGAAGGAGATTTTTTAGAGGTAGCTTGGATTACCCTAACAGAAGGAATAGAGACTAGATTATGGCAACCACATCCAAGCGACTTACAAGGACAAGATGGATTAGGAATAGGCGATATAGTCCCTCAATACTACTCTTCCACCTCTAACACAGAATTAATTAATGGAGAATGGTCTAATGAGCAACCTAAATGGGAAGATGGCCGATTTATCTGGGAAAGAAATATGGTTATTTGGAGTGATGATACTATCACATTTACAACACCAACAATAGCTACATGGTTGAATGAAATCAAAACATCTATTTCTGGTGTATCCAGTAAAGTAAATGCCGTAGAATCTTCTATTGAAAATCGTATTTGGAGAGATGATATTATCATCATTGAAGATGGAGAAGGCAATGAGATTGAACAATCTATTCAATCACTACTTACACATCACCAAATGAGGGTAGGTAATATCCAATCCCAAGTCACAGCACTTGGTTCTCGAATGGAAGATGGTATGCAAGAAATTATCATAAACATGTCATCTCTCATTGAACAAACTGCCGAAATGATTGCAAGTAGTGTAAGAGATAATATTACAGGAGAAAACTCTTATGTAAATCAGATGGCAGATGAGATATTTCAACAATTAGAAAATGCCCAAAATGACTTATCTATTCTTTCGCAAACTGCAACAGAATTAACATCAAGAATAACTAACAATGAAGATGATTTAACCGAAGTGAAACAAACGGCTAATCTATTAATGCAAAGATTAACAACCACAGAAAATGACATACAAACCATTGTCACTCAAGCTATAAGTGCTGCTGAAGGTTGGAAAGTACACATGGCTAGGATTGGTGCTTATGAAGGTAGAGATGTGCCTGATGGTGCTTTAAGTACCACTATGAGAATTAGAGAAGATGGTGTGACCATAAACTCAAATGATAGTAGACAGGCTGTTCGTTTAACTGGAAGAGAGGTTGCAGGTTATTTTAACTTTGACGGTCAACATGGATTACTTAGTAGAAATTTACTAATAACTTCTGGGAATTTTCAGGTTGACTCTCCTATTAAATGGTATGCAAGACATCCTGAAGATTTTTCGATTTCAGTACATGATGGGTTTGTAAGAATAACCAAACACTCTGCAATTACTCAAAATAGATGGGTGGTTATGCCTTTAATCGATACACTCGTACCAAATAAGCAATACTCATACACTATTAAATGGAGAAGAAATCGAAATGCAAATGAAGGGTTTAGAATATCAATAGCAACCAGACATTTTTCCTCTATTGCTTTACAACGTTCATCTGTAGGGAGAACAGTTCCAGCTAATACTTGGAATGAAATGCGATGGACATTCGTAAATACTATACCAGGAACTTATATGGTTATTCCTAGTGATGGACTAACTCAAGTTGGAGATACTTTAGATATAGAATATTGGATGTTTAATGAAGGCGAAAATCATCACCCACCATGGGAGCCAGCACCTGAAAAGATATTTGGTATAGATGAAGATATTGTATATTCTAACCGTTTATTGGTTGATAACGGAATAGATTTAGTTAATCAAAAAGTAATACCTGTTACTTATAGCAGAGTAAAAGGATTAGCATTTGTAAAATCAGGAGGAACAAGTTAATGATAGAAAAATATAAATTGAATACCACCAAGGAGGTGCTATATGGCTAGTGGTGGATGGGGTTTTGACACTCAAAATCAATTTGTTAAGGGTTGGGTCGATTGGTGGTCTACGAGTAATGGTTCGGCAGCAAACTCCTCTCAACTTGAAGTTGTTGTTTATTTACAAAGAACTAATCATGGCTTTACGACTCAAGGAAACCCTATCATCACTGTATGGTTTGATAATGATGCTATGAGCACCAGTGGTTGTTGGACAACGATTACAAGCCCTACATGGGTGGTGGTTCATCACATGGTTAGAACTGTTAATCATAATAATGATGGTAGCAGAAGTTTGAGGTTGTGGGTTAGTGGACATAATGATGCTGTTAGTGGTTTTAGGTGGGACACCTCTCAACATATAAACCTTGTAAGCATACCTAGACATGCAAGTATCAATAGTTGGTCTAATACTTCGAGGACTCATAATAGTGCAACATTTTCATGGAGTGCCAATTCAAATATTTCTAGGGTAGTATGTACATTTAATGGCACTGAAAGATTTAATTCTGGAGTTATTGACGCTACAAGTGGAAATTTTACTGTAAGTGGACTTACAGAAAATACAACATATAATAATGTTCGCATCACAGTAACAAGACGTGATTCAAGTCTTACCACTAACTCAGGAAATATTTCATTCACCACACCATTCACAGCACCTACATCTAATCTTTCAATAGGTACACCTACAATTAATAGCATTCCAATATCGTGGTCAAGTAATTTTGCTTGCGATGAAGTTCGGGTTTTTAGAGGAGGTACAGAATGCTTCGTAGCAACTGGATTGAATGTTTCGTCTGGAAACATTACTCTTCTGCCAACTCATGGAATTTCACATGGCACATCATACTCCTTGACGGTAAGAGTTAGGAGAAGGGCATCTCAGGCCACAGCAACATCAGTTGCAAGGACAGCAACAACTTTAAGAGTGCCTACAATTGCTACGACTTCACCATCGGCATTTGATATTGGAAATAGCCTAAGTATGACTATGGAAAATATTAACAATGATTATACTTTGAGGTTTCAATATAGAAACATCTCGAATACATGGGTGACTTTGCTTACAACCACCTCTAGCAGAAATGCAACAAATACATTTACACCAAATGCAGACTCTCTTTTTGAGCGAACCGTTAGCAGTAGAACATTGCAGTGTCGAGTGGTTGTAAGCACAACTTTAAACAATACAACATACACTGAGTACAGTAATGGGATACGAAATATCACAGCCGATGTTGTTAATAGTAATCCTACCTTCACTGATTTTACTTTAGTATCAAATCGAACCAATACAATGATAAATGAGTTAATAGGTGGAACTAGAAATATGATTAGTGGCGAGGGGGATATGCAATTAGATTTTCCTGAGAATAGTGCCTCTTCAATTAATCACGCTACTATTTTGCGATTAGTATATCGTGTTGAACACAATGACAATAATGTGGCATCTGGTAATATTACATATAACAGAGATGACTTCACTTTTATAATACCAAACGCTTCTAGTTTATTTAGAACACCTGGACATTATACTGTATTTGTAAGAACTGTTGACAGTAGACAAAATTTAAGTGCTGAAGTACCTAAAACATTTACTGTATTTCCATATCATAGACCAGTTATATCAGCTACTTTGACACGATTTAATGATTTTGAAAGGTGGGTACAGTTAAATCTTAATGCTACTATATCAAGACTTACCGTATCTTCTGTTTCTCAAAATAAAATTCAATCAATACAATTTAGACATGCAGAAGTTGGTGAAGATTTCCCTGATTTTGAAGATATTACAGGGTTCACTACTACAAATGGAACAAATGACGACCAAAGAGCAACAAGAAACATAGAGGCTTCAGCCACATCAGGTTTTGTAAATTTGGACAGTGCCTTATCTTATAATTTTCAATTTAGGATTAGAGACAACCTACACACCTCAACTATTTTTTCTGCTAATGTATCACAGGGCATACCCTTGTTTTCTGTATTTGAAAATGGAAAAACGGCTGTTAATACTGTTCCTGATTTATGTGATGATGCTCCCACACTACAAGTTGGTGGAGATACTAATTTAGAAGGATACCTGAATGTTGAGGGAAGAGTTGATGTGGGCGATGGTTTAAATGTTGAAGGGCAAACTCATGCAAGGGGTAACTTCTCTGGTAGTTGGGTTCGTGCAATAAGAAACGCAGCCATAAAGGTTACAAGCAAAAATATGGTTGCTACTGGTTCTAATGGTACAGGTGTATTAGCTACACAGTCAGCTACTGGATGGTTTGCCATTGGACAACATAATGATAGTACAAGCGATTCAACAGAACATTTATCTTTTGGTTTCATAACTAATGAAGATTATCATAACGATAATAATATGTTTACTGTAGCATTTACTATTTTAAGAAATGGTGCAATGACATTCTCTATTAGGGCAAGAAACGCACTATTTCTACTTATGCACCCACCAGGAACTATTTATTTCACAACATCAAATACAAACCCTGGCACTATTTATGGGGGTACATGGGAGGCTTGGGGTGCTGGTAGAGTAGTTAGAGGAGTAGGTAATAATGGCACAACTAATTATACTGCTTCTGGTACTGCTGGAGGTACTGAACGTCATACACTTACAGCAGCAGAGTCAGGGATAAGAGAGCACAATCACAACTTTACTGGTACAGCTATGGGTAATCATAACCATTTTACAACCCTAAGTGGTGATGCACGTGCAATAAACAACTCTGTACCTCAAAACCCTGGGTGGGTTTGGGGAAATGGTTGGCAAAGTATGCAATTAGCTGCATTGGTAACATCGAGCAACTCCGCTGGTACACCAACAGGTACTATCGCTAATCGTGCCAATGCAAACGCTACTAACTCACATGAAAACAGAAGCCCATTCATCACAGCTTATATGTGGAGAAGAACAGCATAAATAATAATTATACAAAGGAGTATTTTAATGATAATAAATGTTGAATTATCAAATGGGAATATTATAGAGGTTGAAGATTTTCAAATACTCAATCCTAATTCTTGCCTATTAAGAGTAAGAGGCTCAAAATATTCTGATTATCAAATCAGAAACTTCATTCAAATAGATGAGCTAATAACCTCAATAGATGTAAGGCATACCTACGAAGATGAATCACTTAACACTTCTACATTACATAAAGTCATGTTTGAATTAGGTGGTATTAATTTAGAAATTGAAGACGCTCATCCTAAAACAAAAGATGGGATAGTTGACGTTACAAGATTGGTTAAAGAAAAAGTTTATAGCATCTTACTAAAGGTCACAGATGTCCAAAACAGAGTTTCTAGGCTTGTAGAACACGTTGGCTTTATTGAAAATCCTACCACCCTTAAATTAGAAGAGTTTAAGGATTATTACATAAATTTGTCTCGTACAAAATTAGACGAGTATTTACAGTTTAATCCACTCGAAACAAGAATTAAAGGAAGAGAAAGAAAGTCATTTACCATCACTAAAGAGAAACAGAAATTACTTGCCAATGAAATTATAATGTCAAACTTAGCAGAACAAACAGGTGAAACTCACAAACCATCTTGGAATGCAAAGGGCGAACCATTATCTGATGACTGGACTGTTGAACAGCTACTTAGATTGTCATTTAGAATCACGGAAACTGTTCGCCCTTTAGTATCTGCTCAACAGGAAATAGAACTTAAAGTAAACGCTTGTGAGTCAATAGATGATATTAAAAAGATAGAGTTAGATTATTCTCGTTTTGATATAAGAAAAAGAAATGATAGACCAACACAAAGAGGTGAAAGGGAGGTGAGTGATGAGTTATGATATATTAAACACTCTGCAAATCAGTCCAACATATCTAATTAAATGGACAATCGTAGCAATCATTGTAGTAATCATATTGACACCTGTTGTACTGAAGGTTAGGAAGGTAGTTGAATACTACAGACAGAGACAAAACCAAACCGACAGAAGAACAAAACTGGTAGAAGCTAATGCAAGTGACATTATTGAAATCAAAGAATGTATGCTTGGCTTTAAAGAAGTATTGATTGAATTAATGCACGACAGAATAAGCCGTAAGTGTAAAACTTATATAAGACTTGGGTACATTCCAGATGATGAGTATGGTGATTTTACACGCAAATGGAAGCTGTATCATGATATTTTAAAAGGGAATCATGGCTTAGAAAAGAGATATGAAAAAGCAATAGTTTTACCTTTAGAGTCAGAGTATAAACTTTATCAAAAAGAAAATTAAATATGGAACTTAAGAGCAACAGTATGTGATTTAAAGTCATGTATTGTTGCTTTTTTATTGCATAAATTTCAAATTAAAGGAGAGAAATATGTCAAGAACAATTTTAGTAGCAGGGCATGGAGGTAGTCCATTTGACCCTGGTGCAATAGGTAATGGTAGACGTGAAGCAGACATTACTAGAGACATTGCAAATAGAGTAGCAAGAGATTATGAGGGTGTAACATTATATCCTCAAACTAGAAATTTGTTCGTATCTAGGGATTGGGGGTTTTTCCAAGCTGGTGACAGAGTTTGTGAAATACATTTGAATGCCTTTGGTGATACAAGTGCAAATGGAACTGAAACATTTACTTCTACTAATGCTACAGCAACGGCTAGAACTCATGCCACAGCATTGCACAATAGATTGGTCGGTATTGGCTGGAGAAATAGAGGAACTAAAGTTGCTAACTTCCAAAATATAAATGTATTATCTGGTAGGGGGGTACACGCAATATTAACTGAAATATGCTTTATTACTAATGCTAACGATATGGCACTTTATAACAAAAGTTTAGATGCAGTCGCTAGGGCAATCGCAGAAACATATGGATTAAGACGCAGAAATGCCACTTCTCCAGCACCAGCAAGTCCACCAGCAGCATCAACTCCTTCGTTCAACGTAGAGCCATTTAGTGGACGTTTTAGAGTTAATTCCTCATCTGGCCTTAATGTTCGTACTAATCCAACGGCAGTATCAACATCAACAGTTATTGAAACATTGCCAAATGGACGTGAGTTTAATGCAACCAAGGTTGTTAGAAACGGTGGTAGCGTGAATGGCAATACAACATGGTTTAACTAATCAGACCCTATGTGTGGTGACATACATAGCAAACCCTGTGAACTCTATCAGAGGTGTGCAGCTATAACAGGCTGTGCTAACGATGAAACTCCTAGTAATCTAATTGATTAAGGACAATATCGTGCCAAGCCCATTATCGCAAAATGGGAAGGTGTAACGACTATGGCGAAGGCCAGTAGGATATCTATTGATACGATATTCCGAAGCGCAGGGCATCTAAATATAATTAAGCAAATACACTGATATTGAAAGGATTAACTTGATTAAAAAATACAACAACAAAGAATCAAATATATATTACCTCTATGTCCATTTTAGAAAAACAGACAATAAGCCTTTTTATATTGGCAAAGGAAAAAATGATAGGGCATATCAGAAAAACCAAAGAAACAAATGGTGGAATAACGTAGTAGCCAAACACGGATATTACGTAAGAATAATTATCGAGAATTTATCAGAAGAAGATGCGTATTTACTCGAAGAGATAGTTGGCATTAAAATGATGGCACTCTACAAAGAAACAATGACAAACAATCCCTTAGCATTCGGTTTAGGCGGTAATCGAATTGACTGGAATACTCGTAATGACCTAAAAGAGCAAAGGATACTTTTGATGAAAACTAGAAATCCATCTATGAGTTTTACGTCAGAGAAAAAAAGAGAGGTGTATCAAAAAATTCAGGAAACAATCAGCAGAAACAAAGGATTAGAATACAAACCATTTGTTCCTTACGAAAAAAAATGTAAAGTTTGTGGAGACAAGTTTCCTATTCCTTCTAGGTCATTGGACAACAAATTAACCTGTTCAGATACTTGTCGCAACAATGACAATAAAAATAGAATGAAAAATAACAATCCATTTTGAGGAAAACAACACAGCAAGGATACTAAGAGAAAATGGATTGGCAGACAAGATGGTAGCAAAAATACACAAGCCAAGGGTAATAAAGGGTATCACAGCAACCATCACAAACACTTATCTTGTACATGGGAAAATTGCGATGAATGTGCAAGATTACGAAAAGAAAGAGAAAAATGCTTAATTAATAATTTAGATGATGAGATAGTCTAATCCGACTCTTAAATGAGTGTTAAAGTATTGCGAAAGCAACGGTATAAATGTGAAGTTAATGGACGTGGTTGGGTAACAGCTACTTTAGTAACAAATATCACACCGCCACCACCTCCACAAATTATACCTCCACCATCTCCAAGGTTATTTAGAGTTCAAGTTGGTGCATTTGGTGTAAGGAGTAATGCAGAAAATCTTCGTGTTAGAATTGTAAATGCTGGATTTAGTGATACATTTATTACAACTGGTAATGATGGATTACATAGAGTTCAAGTAGGAGCATTCTCTGTTCGTGCTAATGCAGATGCTTTAAGAACTAGACTTGTTAATGCAGGTTTTAGAGATGCTTTTGTTAATACAAATTAATAACTAATAATTAAATTTTAGCCATAGTATTTTAAATAATACTGTGGCTATTTTTTACGAAATTTATTACAGTTACTCATCGATTAAATACCATTTTCGTTTGTTTGTGTCTAATGCAAGTAACGCTCTAATTGTTAAACCATTTACAAAAATCTCACACCTGAACTCCATTATTGTTGTTCCGAAACTCCACTTTTCTTCCACTCTTAATATACGTAGTTTGTTAAAAGTTTGCACTTCACCATCCTCATCTAGCATCTTAAAACGTAGCGGAATAACCTCCCCTATGGTTGAAGTCCATGACAAACAGGCAATCTCTTTATGTTTTCTCTGTTCTATTGGAATAGGAGGATTCATAACATCACTCGCATTATATATCATAACAATATCACCACCTTATAGAATGTTGGATACAGTATATCAGAACATTTGTTCTTTGTAAATATGTATAAACAAAAAAAAGGAAGACCAGACCGCTCAATTAAGAGTCAAGTCTGGTCTATGTGAAAAATGGGTTTATGCCAATGTTATCTTTTGATTATCTATTATAGATATGATATTTTCTACTGAGTAACCACTTTTAATAACATATTCATATAGGTCTTTTATATTTCTGTCTTGAATTTGTGATTCAATCTCAGCTATTTGAGATTTCTTATCTGCTACTAATTGCTCTAATTTTTGAAGTTCTTCATTTGCCTTGGTTAATTGATTTTCTAAAGAAATGTTTGATTTGCGTGTTCTGGTTTTTTTTGTTTGGTTGTTTTTTGTAGTCATGATGATGACCTCCTATTGAAAATATTTTTTGGTTATCTACGAACTGTCTTAAACCTTGTATTTTCAATGCTTTTGCCACTTTTATTCGTACACCTTTTTTAGAAAGCCGTACACCTTTTTATACACCTTTTTTTTATCAAATTATATAGAATTATATAGAAATACACCCTGATACACCTCGATTCAGTACATTCGTTCGACGTTCTAGCACTTCTCTATACCACTAAAGAATGGCTCAACCACAGGCTCTAATCAATCTTATACCCCAAATCATAAGGAGTCTCTTGGTAAACGTAATAATTCAGCCAGTTGGTATATAAGGTGTTGGCGTGAGCACGCCAGATTAAATGTGGCTTACTCTCCACATTGTCTTCTGGGTAATAATTAAAAGGCATATCAATGTCTAGCCCTTTGCCTAAGTCCCTCTTATACTCTTTATCTAGGGTCACGCGGTCGTACTCTGGATGTCCAAAGGCATAGATATTCTGTCCGTCATTGGTCATACACAGAAACACTCCCGCCTCTTTGGAATCCGCTAGGATAAGGAGTTCCTCATGTTCCTCAAGTAGCTTGTCAGAGACCGTGGTATGCCTTGAGTGAGGTGCATAGAAAATATCATCAAAACCTCTTACCAAAGGAGTTTTCCGATTCCTCACATAATGCTTAAAAACACCAAACATCTTCTCTGGCAATGGTTCTTTATTGATTCCATGATGGTAATACAATCCTGCCTGAGCTCCCCAACACAAATGCAAGGTCGAAGTAACATGGGTCTTGGTCCAAGCCATAATTTCTTTTAATTCTTCCCAATAATCCACCTCTTCAAAAGGCATCTGTTCAACTGGAGCACCAGTGATAATAAAACCGTCAAACCTCT
>JGI20163J15578_10000210_pt1 | contig 24272 bp, 23 predicted proteins | sample TergutCu122P1_FD_15578 | JGI IMG/M metagenome (IMG submission 15578)
CATCTTGATGTGGATTTTGACTATACCGTTACACTTGACGGCGAATATTTCACATCCGGCACAATGGATGGCGACATGTTTATGAGACGAACCGCAACCATTAACATCCCACAAAATACCACAGGTCAAGATCAAATATTTGAATTACGCGTACCTGCGCTTGAAGGTGAGGCTAATTATGAGCCGCAAATTCTTGTTGTGTGCGGCATCGAAGTGCAGTTGGCAAGAGTAACCTTTAAAATCCACGATCCTCTCTATCCATGGGGAGATTGGACCAGCTTTATGATGCTGCTTGACAGCCAAAACCGGTCGCATCCTCAAATAACTTATACACAAAGCTTTATGGAACACTATGATGTTCACATACCACCTTGGCTCCTTGAAATCCCCTTTGGGCTTTTTGCTTGGGACAGCTACTCCCTTATTATTCCTGCAGGTGTTTATGCCATCCATACTTCAGCTATTGATTGGGGTTTCTGGGGCGTAAGCTGGAGTGATGAAGTCATCCGTTTAAATGACTTCGAATTTAAGGGCGGTTATCATTATATCTTTGAAAGAGTCGCATCCGGCCCAGATGGAATGCGCATTACTGTAGAACCGAAGGAAAGCCGGCCCCCTGTCCCCGCCTTCGACATCTTCAACAACGGCTACGGCGGAAGTCCGTCAAGACCAAATGCGAGCCTGGCAGCCAGTGGCATAATCCGCCTATGGACTCAGTTGGATGGAATTAACTCTCCATTCTATTTAGACGCCGGAGACACAATTACAGCCCTGGACCAAAACGGGCAATGTGCAATGGATTATGTACGCGTTGGCAGAGTTTGGGTAGACGACCAAGGCTGGAAAGACTACTTTAATTTGTTGGATGTAGATAAAGACGGCAATTGGCAGTATATTAACTTGTCCATTACTGTATACGGTCAAACCGTAGATGTGCTGCTTGTTAACGCAAACTACGGCCATACAGCGGATTACCGCACAGTGACAATTGTTGTGGAAGCCGGTGCCGTCGGTATTTATGCAACTGTGACAACAACCGTAGAAGTGCCAGACGGCGGACAAATTCCTGCCGACGCAATACCAAATGTAGTTGCGCGCACGGGCTTCTACTTTGCGGGCTGGTACCCGGCCAACCCGGCAGAACACGGTGCCGTAACCGAAGATTTGACGTTTACCGCAAGGTTTAACCCGCTGTTCCATTATGTAACATTTGAAGCAGCAAACGGCGGCACATTGGTACCGGCAGCCGGGCATGGCCTAACGGTACGCATCCGCGACGGCTTCACATTCTGGGCAGACAGGGTGCCTACGCCGGTTGCAGACGATGGCTACGAGTTTGTGGAGTGGTACCCGGCCAACCCGGCAGGCTTCGTAGTACGTGACAACGTAACCTTCACCGCGCTATTTGCCGAAGCTGCCCCTGTAACACCGCAAATCCTAAGCGTTACACCAAACCCGGCAACAGTAGTACCCGGCGGCACAGTGGAGCTTGTTGTAACAACCCAAGGAATGCCGGAGGGCGCATGGGTAGACCTAAATGTATCATGGCGGCCCGGCCTGTCCATTGTAGGCGGCCCAAGGTTCTACATTGTAGACAACCAAGCCACTATAACAGTAGCCGCAGCACCAGACGCCCACCTTGGACGCGACGGTTTTGCCGTTGCAGCCCGTGCCGCAGGGCAGTGGGGCATACCGTTTGTTATTGACAGCTACAATTTTGTGATTGAAGTACAGTAAAGCATAAGGTCTGCATACCCCCTGATATCAGGGGGTATTTTTTTGCCCTACACACACGTCTGAATTTTATGCAAAAAATAATGATGCTCATTTACAAAATGGTTGGTGATTTCCGAAGAAAGAGCCCCTGCGGCCATTATTTGTTTCTTGTCCAACAGTTGCCCCGTGGTTATACAAAACTGGATAAAATCGTTTAAAGTTTCGGTAACTTCTTCTTTTAGAAGTTCCACATTTAAGTTCACCTGCGTGTTTTCGCCAATCATGCTCATTTCAGACGCTTTTTTGCCCAGATTGTCAAAGATATTTTCAAAGGATTGCGCCCGCCGGATTGTTGGTGTTTCCACTAAATCTAAAAACGCAGATAGGGTAGAAGCATGGCCGGAAGCATCTGCAAGCCAAGTTTTGATGTATAGGGTTGGGTTTTCTGTTTTGGCTGGGCAGGTGCCAAAGCGAAGTATGCTTAGAAATTCGTCGGCTTCATTAACCATGTGGTTGATAAAACTTGGGGAAAAATTAATAAGAACGCTGTGTTGCAGTAAATCGGCAATTATTTTTTTCTTGAAACTGATGAAGCTTACTGTGTCATTTTCTAGGGCGTGCAGGTCTATGCTGCGGTTAGCGGATATGGCCTGGTTGTAAATGGAAAAAGTATTGTGAAATTTTTCCGCTTCCGCAATATATTTTTCTTCCTTGTAAGAGAACGCGTTGGCCTGAAACATCGCGTGTTCGGCCAAAATGTACGTCCAAAACAGCAAATCGTTATTGTCCATATGTATACACCTCCGGGGCTTTGTATATTATATTCCCAAAGGTGTGAAAATGTGCCGGTCCTACCTGCCATACCGTAACACGCGATAAACTTCTTCCTCTGTTTCAAAGGTGTCGTAATCGCCGGTAGATTCTCCCGGCTTGTGGTATGCAATGCCGTTTTCATGGTTAACTCTCAGGCGGTCAATTAATGCCTGTGTGCCAAATTCTTGGGCAAAGCGGTTAAATGCGCGGATGCGTTTGTTTTGCAGCATAGCTTCGCCGCATGGGTTGCCGGAACAGGCAAAGCAGCCTTCAATGCCCTTGGCGGCAGTACACTTGCCAATATTGCAGCCATGTCCGTCTGCTGTTTTTGCCACGCAGCCCGGGCAGTCTTCGCTGCTGCACAATACGCAAGCCAGCCCGCAATAGCCAATTCCTCTTTGTTCTTGAAATTTCATTGTCACCATCTCCTAAACTTTTTGTCTTATTATAGAGGGTGAATGGTGACAACTGTATGGCACTGTTATTTTCGGGGTAGTGCTGCTTCAAACTCCAATATTTTTTTAACCCATTCCAAATCCGATTCATTGGGGTTTGCAATCAGCAAATGGTTGCGGGGGCTTAGCTTATTCTCAATTTCCCTAAATTCCGCGTATTGGACAAGGCCGGATATTGGCAGATAAATGTACCACAGGTTACCGTTTATATCGTCTTCTAATTCAATTCTGCGATATGTGGTTACATTTCCATCGTCTTTAATACGTTTAATATTGATGTGCGCCATTTTTCGCCCACGGGCTGTTATTACCCAGTTGTTGGTGGCGTACCATCGCAGTTTATAGTTCTTAGTTTCGCAGTACTCCACAAACGCAAGCACGTCTTTTTGCAGTTCACTATTTAAAAGGGCGGTAGCCATATCCTGTATAGGCGGCTTGGTTCTGCTTTGTATTCGAACCATAGATTCCGACTTAGTTTCCGGCTTGGCGGCAGCTTTTTTTGCCGTGGTTGTTGGATAGAATTTTTTTAGCAGCTCCATGTAAGCGGGCAGCTTTTCCAATGTGGCGTCATGGAAAACGAATGCCTTTCCGTTACATTTAGTAATCTCTTTCCCGTCGATTGTATATTTCTTAAAGGAATTGTAGCCGCATGAACCATCCTCATTAATATTGCAACGGATACAGCTTTCATTGTTTTCCCTTGTGAACACATCTTTGATAAACGCCGGGGCATTTTCAATATATTGCCGATGGGCATCAATTTTATTCAGAAACAGCCTAAACAGAAGCCCGCCGTGTTCTGTTACATAAATACGGGCGGGGCATGGCCTGCTTTTGGTATCGGTTTTGCCGTAAACAACTTGGTAAGGGCCCCAGCCAAACCCGCTGCCTATGGCACTGCCGTAATCGTAGCCCATTTCTTCCATTTCTTTGTCAAAGGCAATAATAAACCCTTTATCTGCTGCGGAAATAATGTTAAACCTTTCCTCTTGCAGCATGTCTTTGATGCTTATCGCGCTGTCTTTTTTCTTTTTGTCGTATTCTTTTGCTTTTTCGTTAACGTCAGCGTTTTTGAAAGCTACCGAAATATCCGCGTTCATAATAATGTTCCTCTCTGTTTGTTACTCCCCTTCTTTTATCAGGATTTTCTCAAACTGCTTAACTGCTTCCATGTCCATTTGCATAGCCCTGCGCCCTTCGTCCACAAGGATTTTTCGGGCGGCAGGATCGCGGAATTTTTCAAACCCGTTTTCGTCAAAAGAAAAACCCTGTGACCACAAGAACCCGCCGTAATCGGCACAAATATCCAAGGCGGCAACGGCGGTTTGCAGTTCATCACGCCATTCCGGGAATTTTTCTGCCAAAGAGCCGTAATAGGACAGCGCGTCTTTGCGGGCGTATATTTGGCACAGTCCGTCGCAGTATATAAAAAACCTGTGCTGAACGCTGTTGGCAATGCCGTCTACCGTTGGGCCATCTGCCTCCAAAAGGGCGACAGACGAAAAATCGTCATGCTCTAAATCGTGCAGGTATGACTGCCAGGCGGCAAAGCCAACTTTTTTGCCGTTTATTTCGTCTGTCCTGTGGGCGCGGGTAACCAGCAGCTTGAAAAGTTCAAGGGCGCGCTCACGCTCCGGCGCAAGAGTAAATTTGCCGTTAAGCAAAATATATTCCGTTATTATTTTCTCCCAATTTTCCCGGACAACAGTTTCAGACACAGTTTGTTCTGCTACAGCCGCTTCTACTGCCTCTTTGCAGATGATTTTATGTCCGTCATCTTCGTAGCCGATAACTATGTTGTACCTGTGTGTTTCGGTACAAAGATACAATACCGGATAGCCTCTGTCTATGGCGGCAACAAAATCCCGCCTTAGTTGCTGGTTATCGGTATTAATTGGGCTGCCGTCTGTGTCCCGGTGTACGGTGATAAATTTGGCCGTCCAGCCTATTGCCTTTAGCATACGTACTTCTGTTTCAAAGGGCGTTTCGTTTATACTGGCCATTACTTCATTGCCAAAAACCCATTTGCCGGGTGTCCAGCAGAAGCGGTTGCTCATGCCGCTGTACGCGGCCAACTCTGTTCTGTCTGTTGCCTCGCCCGTAGCGGTAAAGGTCGCTTCCAAAAGATTGATAACATAGTCTACTTCGTTGCCATAATAGCTAATTTCCGGGATATTGGGGATAATTTTTCTTTTCATGTCAAACCCTCCGCGTACGTCAACTTTGATGGAGATGGGCGCGAAAGTTGTTACATTCGCGTTCCTGCGCATAACATCCGACGGCGTTACGCCGTGAAAGCGGGTAAATGCCTTTGTAAAACTTTCGGCGGTTTCGTAGCCGTATTTTGCCGCAACGCCCATGGCTTTAATCCCGGTGTTGGCAAGCTCGTACCCCGCCAGCGACAGCCTGCGGGAACGGATGTAATCCCCAACCGTCATGCCTGTGACGATGGAAAAAATTCGCTGAAAGTTGGCGGGTGAAGAGTTGGCACTGTTGGCAATTTCTTCGATGCTAAGGTCATCCTGCAGACGGGCCTCTATAAAGCTTATGGCGTTTTGCATTTCGCTAATCCAATACATACTGTGTCCTCCAATCTTTTAAGAAAGAATACCATATCGGCAAAACGGTGTCTTGTCTTAAAATGCTCGAATGTGTCCGGTTAGCTGTAGAGGGACAAAATATTTTTTGCCGTTTCTACTAGCCGGGCTTTTAACCCGGCGGGCACTAAAACTTCTACCATGTTGCCAAAGCTAAGAAGCATGGCAAACCACATACGCTCGTCTTCCATTACGTAAATTTCCATAATAAAATCGCCATTTTCAAAGGTTTCTGTTATGTTACCGCTAAGGTATTCGCGTATTTGAACCTCTATACAGCTTTTGCACAGCAATGCGACGGTAAGCCCGCTGCGCTTACCGTTGTCAAAAGTTTTCTCCAGTAAAATATCCGGGTGTTTATGTTCCCTTGAAAATGGCGTACCGGTGGGTTTTAGCCGGCTGATACGCGCCGCTTTAAAAATGCGGTATTCTTGCTTAACAGTACAAAAAGCCAGCAGGTACCAGGCGTACCAGCGGTAATTTAGCGCAACAGGCTCTACAAGGCGGCCGGAAGCCACACCCAAAGCGTTTACATAGGAAATATGTAAGGCGGTTTTGTTGATTATGGCGTTTTCCATAAATTTTAGCTTCTGCTGCAACTCGTCATTTTCCCCGGACGCGCCAAAGTCCAGGAAAATATGCTGTTTTTGCGGCTTGGTAAGCAGTGACGATATTTTTTCCAGCACTTCGTCATATTTCTTACTGTGGCGGGCAGATGTAAACCCCTTAAGCGCGGTGATTATCGACGCTTGTTCTTCCGGGGTTATTAACTGGCCCTTAAGCTTGTAGCCTTCCATAATGGAATAGCCGCCGTTAACGCCGGGGAGGGATTGTATTGGTATGCCCGCCATGGAAAGCTGCTCCATATCCCGTAAAATTGTACGTTTAGATACCTCGAACCGCCGGGCTAATTGCGCTGCCGTTGCGGTGTCGTGGTTAAGTAGGTGTATAACGATCGATAATAAGCGGTGTGTTTTCATGGTTGTCCCTTTCTAATTTTTGTGTCCATAATGGTAGAGGTCTTTCTCCGATTGTATCATATATAATCTCACCGGTCGTAATATCGAAAATATAATTTATGTCATCACGAGTCACAATTGTTAATGTATTGTTAGTAGTGTCAAAGTATCGGGCAGTATGGTTTTCCCAAGAAGCCGTTGAAACAGTGTATATTACAACACTCATGTCACGCACAAGTTCATCAATTCTGTAGCTTCTAAGTAAAACTCCATTTTCAAAAAAACCCAATGCGGCAATTTGACATACGGAAGGTTTGAACACCATAAATCTAAAATCGTCCGAAAAGAAAAAACTTCTTACAGATTCGCCCCTGGTGGGGAGATTTTCCACAGACCAAATAAGTTCGCCGTTTCTGTACACACCGGCTTGAGCCGTTCTTGATGACCCAAACTCATCAGTTATCGGATTCCATCTAAATACTGTTGTTTCATCTTCCGACCAAATTTCAAACGGCTTTGGTGGTGAAAATCTGTCAGCAAAAACTGTGGTTCCACCACACATTATTGCAGCGGCAAGCAGTACAGCAAAAATGAATATTTTTTTACTTTTGTTTTTCATCATTGACCACCTCTAAGTTCCATTACATATATAAACCCACGAAAACGTAACTTTATTACAGGTGCGAATCAACAAAATACCCCCTGATATCAGGGGGTACTCTATGGTTTACATTCAATTAATTTCCGCAATGCCAAAGTGTTTCATTATTACCGGCTGAAAAGCCGCCACAGCTTCTGCAGCGTAGCCTTTGTCGGCGAATGGCTTGGCGATATGGCAGTCAATTTTCCAGCCGTCCTGGATGGGTGCAGCTTGCACATGGCCAATATGCTGCCCATTTTTAAGACGTACCGCGTATATTTGCGGGGCGTCATCTTGGGAGTAGAACCGGATGATTGTGTCTATAATTTCCCGTGGTTCGTCCAATGTTTCAATAACCTCGTCGTTCAAGGGGTTTTCGTGAAGGCTTTCTGCCATAGTTTCGTAAAATTTTGTTATATACAAGCGGTCGGATTTTATCGGCAGCGATATGGTGTTAAAGCTGTATTCCAGCTGAATGTCATTTACGTCATTTTGGTACAATGCATGGTTTATTTCTTTTGCATTTTCGCAGCCCAGGTAGACGTAAAAATTTAATGTGTCTTCGGAAGAACCGGCGCAAATATAGAATTTATCCGCTCCCCATTTTCTTGCCTGCTCTGCAGCCATGAAAAATAGCGTTTTGCCAATTCCCATTCCCCTATAACCATTCGAGATAAATATTTGATCCAATAGTGCGTATTTAAACCGGATACCAAATAAATCCCGGTTAACGGCACAAAAGCCAACAAGTTTTTGACCGTCGAATGCACCGGCTACATAGCCGCCTTGCTCAAAAGTCTCTTTCAGTGCCGCTAAGTGGTTTTCGTTGCCGTCGGGATAATCGCGGTCTTGATGCCAGTTGACGGTAATCCACTGTTTTTCACCAACGCCGCCTTTTTTACGCCAAACCCTTTCGATGGGAATGTTGTTGTCAATTTCCAGCATCCGCTCCGCTTCGTGGGCGGCCAGCTGTCTGTAGGTTATACTCATGATTTATTTTCCTTTCCTTTCACACAAAGAAAGCCTACCATTAGGCCCGGGCTTTCCTATATTAAACTCGTGTATTGTGTAATCGGATTAACGAATCAATGGTATACCCCTTGCTGTGTTTTTTGCAATTTTAGCAGTTTTTGCTGCGCGGCGATAGGTAAAGTTTGATTATACTCAATTTTTACACAGTTCCCAGTAGGTGTAACTATGGGTTGGGTAAAACCCGATATTGCAGTAAAATTGCTGGCTTAGTGCCCACGATAGATGTTTTGCGCCAAGTTTGCCGCAGCGTTTTGCGGTTTCGTAAATAACGGCTTTGCCAAGCCCCAGTTTGCGGTAATCCGGGTCGGTTACCGAGGGCTCTAAGTCGCAGCAGATGTCACCGGGCCTGTACCACATAGTACAATGGGAAACGTAGTTGCCGTCCGGTGCCTTTATTGCCACTACCAACTCCGGGATAATCATAGGGCTGGAAAGCATTTGCTTCCGCTCTGCAATAGTTTCGCTGTCATGGTTTGGGCGGCCCCCGTGGTCAAAACCGCGCCACATTACACGGTTGTATTGCTGCCAATCCCAGTCTTCTGCCATACTTGTGAAAGTGAAGCCTTCCGGCAGTGTAACGGTTGGCAGCGTGTCTATGTCCAACAAGGCAAAATGGTCGTTGTGCATTGTTGGGCGGAAGCCTTGTGCCATGGCTGCCCGCATGAAGTCGTAATCGCCGTCCGGTATGGATAGTGTTAATTGTCCATTATTGTGCAAGTTCTGTTTTGCGTAGGTAATCATCTCCGGCTTTAAGTGGTCGTAGGCCTCGTCTACACACAGAAACGCCTCGCCAAGTGGGCATTCGTAAGTGGCAATTGCCACAACTGTGTTATTGTCTTCCCACAAGCCGATTTTATTCAAATTTGTTTGGTCGCGCCCGCCGTGGGTAACTGCCCATTCCCACGCGCTCCACGACATGCGGGATGTTATTTTTGGGGAATCTATACGGATTAGAAATTCCCGTACTTTTTTGTAATCCTCTGTAAAAAATGGTTCCGGTGTGTAATTTCTAAAAGTTACGGCCATATAAAATTCATCCTTTCTACAAAAAAGCCATACCAACTTTCCTGTGGTATGGCTGTTACGTCGTATTAACTTTTACCATATACGATTTTTTTAATAGTATCTTCGGCCAAGCTGTACCGCTCCGCAAGCTGCGGAATAGGCGTACCTGTTTTAAAGGCTTGTACCATGTGTTCATTCCTTTGGGCAGTCGCATTTTTAGCTCCTGTATTGGCTCCCCATTTCTTGTGTTTTGTCGGGGGTTTTGGAATATATACTATTTCACCTTGCACGTATTTCTGCACCTCTGCTAAAAGAGATGCGGGAAATACAGATTGTGCTTTTACATATTTCATTCCGGCTTACGCTCCTTATATTGTATTATTTCATTCAATAAGGGCAAAGTCGGAGGGAGAATAGAGTTTTACTCCATGCAAAGGGTGGGACTTACACGGCAAGTCTGTTTGCGGTGTGGCCCGGTTTTCTCCCTACAACTTTGCATGGAGTGTGCCAAGCACGGTGTGTTTTGATGTTGGATACATTTTTTCACCTCCTGTATTCTGAATTTTGTACGAGAATTGTAACTTATATGTTGATGGTAGTCAATAAAGATGTTCCTCACAGAGGCACAGAGTTCACGGAGTAAATTCATTTAATTTCCCTCTCTGTGTTCTCCGTGCCTCTGTGAGTGATTGTTTTTGTTCTACAGGTGTGCTTGACTACATAGTATTTCAAAGAGGTGGTTGGACATGAAGGATAAAATTTTTATGGGTACAGGCCTGACAACAACCCAGGCGGAAGCGTCTGCGCGGCAGCACGGCACAAACGCACTTACAAAAAAGCCCAAGGACGGGTTTTTAAAGCGGTACTTGGCCAGTTTTGGTGACCCGATTATCCGTATACTATTGGTTGCATTGGGCGTTAACCTGCTGCTTATGATACGGGACGCCAACTGGTACGAATCTGCCGGTATTGCTGTGGCGGTACTGCTTGCCACACTTATTTCCACCTTGTCTGAATACGGGAGCGAATCCGCATTTGAAAAACTTAACGAGGAAGCCGCCCATGTAAAATGCCGAGTTCGGCGGGACGGGAAAATTGTTGAACTGCCAATTGAGGAAATTGTGGTTGGCGATATAGTTTACATTCAAGCGGGGGAACGGGTCCCTGCCGATGGGATGCTTGTAGCCGGGGAAGTGGATGTAGACCAGTCCGCCCTTAACGGCGAGACTAAAGAAGCGCGAAAAGTGGCCGCAAAGCGCAGCGGTAACGAAATGGATTTGCTTTCCACGTCCGGGTTGTTCCGCGGGAGTGTAGCCTGCGCAGGTGAGGGGACAATGGTTGTATCCCGCGTTGGCGACAGCACGTTTTACGGGCAGCTTGCCATTGATGTACAGGAGTCCACTATTGAAAGCCCGCTAAAAACCCGACTCACCCGGCTTGCAAAGCTTATCAGCTACTTTGGTTACGGCGCGGCGGCAGTGGTAGTAGCTGCAAATTTATTCAACTCAATTGTATTGGCAAACGGGTTAGATTCCACGCTTATAATGGCGCATTTGTTCAACTTTCACCGGCTTTTTGGCGATGTTATGATGGCTGTAACCCTGGGCATTACAGTTATTGTCATGGCAGTGCCGGAGGGCCTGCCAATGATGATAACCGTAGTACTTAGCGCGAATATGCGCCGTATGCTAAAGGATAACGTACTTGTACGAAAGCTGGTGGGAATCGAGACTTCCGGCAGCCTAAACATCCTTTTTACGGATAAAACCGGCACTTTGACAAAGGGGACTTTAGAAGTCTCCACCTTTACAACCCCTGCCGGGGATGTAGTTACCGCAAGTAATTTTAAAAGTCTGCCCCTTTATAACCGTGTCGCACTTAGTGCTTTTTATAATAACAGCGCACAGCTGGTTTCCAAGAAGTTGAAAACAGTGGCTGTTGGCGGCAACTCTACAGACCGCGCGCTGCTTGAGTATGTAAAAAAAGATGCGGCAAAGCTGCCATTATGCCAAAAAGGATTTGTGCGGCCATTTAACTCGAGGGACAAGTTTTCTGTTGCGGAAGTTTCCGGTGAGGAAACTGCTATTTTTCTTAAAGGCGCACCGGAAAACCTGCTGCCCGGCTGCCGCTATGCATACAATGATAAAGGTGAAAAAATAAACTTCCTGCATCCCACGGCCATAAAAGAAACATTAACGTTACAGGCAAAGGATGGTATGCGTCTATTGGCACTGTGCGAAGCAGAAACCGTAAAAGATGCGGAAGTAAGGCAAAACCTGACAGTGGTTGGGTTTGTGGGCATACGTGACGAAGTGCGACCGGAAGCTAAAAAGGCAGTTGCGGACGTACTTGGGGCCGGTGTGCAAGTGGTAATGGTTACGGGGGACAACAGAGATACGGCGGTTAATGTGGCCGCAAAACTGGGGTTGATTTCTGCCGGGGATGCGTCCGGAATATTAGTAAGCCAAACCTTAAACCAATTAAACGATGAGGAAGTAAAGCGGATACTGCCAAACCTGCGGGTTGTGGCCCGTGCCCTGCCTTCTGATAAAGGACGGCTTGTGCGCCTTGCCCAGGAAATGGGGCTTGTGGCGGGTATGACCGGTGATGGCGTAAACGATGCGCCTGCACTAAAGCGGGCAGACGTTGGCTTTGCCATGGGCGACGGTACGGAAATTGCCAAAGAAGCCGGGGACATTGTAATTCTGGATAACAACTTTGTATCCATTGTAAAGGCGATACTTTATGGCCGGACAATTTTCAAAAGCATCCGTAAATTCTTGATTTTCCAGCTAACAATAAATTTTTGTGCTGTTGGTGTTTCTTTAGTTGGACCGTTTATTGGTGTGCCGGTGCCGGTAACGGTAATCCAAATGCTGTGGATTAACATGATTATGGACACATTGGCAGGGCTTGCCTACGCAGGCGAAACGCCGCTGGCAGAGTACATGAAAGAAGCCCCTAAAAAGCGTGACGAGCCGATTATAAATGGCTATATGTTTAATCAAATTTTGGTTACGGGACTGTATACAACGTTGCTAAGCCTGGCATTTTTCAAAATCCCGTACTTCTTTGGGGCTTTCCGCAGCGACGAAGGGTATTTTTTAACGGCGTTTTTCGCGCTGTTCATTTTTGCAGGGGTGTTTAACAGCCTAAATGCCAGAACATACCGCCTGAATATTTTGGCGTACATTGAAAAAAACAAAATGTTCATAGGCATTATGCTTGCGGTGTCGGTCATGCAAATTTTGCTTATTTACTACGGAGGGGCAATTTTCCGTACTACCGGCCTTGGTTTTGGCGAATTGGCATTGGTTATTACACTTGCGTCTACGGTAATTTTCTTCGACTTAGGGCGAAAGCTGGTTTTGCGGCTATATGATAAGAAGGGGTTCATATAGGGTTTACGAAAGCAGCCCGTAAGCCAGCACCGCGGTAATTACAACGCAGGCCAGTATCATTAGCACGGCCAGTACAATACTTGGCTTATGATCATCGCAACCCATAGGGCGCGCCTTTATTATAACCGGCGATGTGTGGTTTTTAGGTGCGTCTTTTTGGCTGCTTCCGTTTAAGTTGTATTCGTTGATAATTTTTTCTGCCTCGGTTACAAAGTCCACAGGCATTGCCGCTGCCGAAAAGTTTGGGTTTACTATAAATATTGCCTGCTCGTACCATTTTGTGGTGTCTCCCTTGACTAAAACCACCCGTTCTGTTTTTCCTGTCATGTTGTAAGCTCCTTTCATTGCTGTATAAAAATTTTTGCCACGAAAAGGTAAGACTATACGCACTTGCAGCTTCCATGGTAATATATGCAATAGAAGAGAATTTTCATATAAAAGGAGCAAATAACCATGAGCAAAATCAACGAGAACCGCCTATCCATGCAGTGCCCGTCTTTCAAGGAAAAGATGGCAGAAAGCGACCAGTCCAAAGGTGTTACCCCACCGGCATTCGGCAAGCCCGTTGTAGGCGAGGTAATTGTTCTGCCGTCATTTGAAGGCATTACATCTGCAACCTACGCAGAACTGCTTGACACACGCCGCAGTGTCCGCAGTTATTCAAACAAACCAATGACCCTGGCAGAACTGGCCTTTATGCTGTGGAGTGTTAACGGCATACAGCGCATCCGCAACGATGTGGCCACATTCCGCCCGGTGCCAAGCGGCGGTGCCCGTCACCCGTTTGAGACGTATATTACTGTGCAAAACGTTGAAGGTTTGACTCCCGGTTTATACCACTATCTGCCTGCGGAAAATATCGGCGAAAAAACTGTGGCCATTCAGCGGCTTGGGGATATTCCCGAATATGAAAAAACAGTTACAGAAATGGTGGCAGGCCAGGCCTGGGCGGCAAAAGCTCCGGCAGTATTTTTCTACACATGCATCCCATACAAAGCTGAATGGCGGTACCACGAACTTGCCCACCGGGTAGTATTAATCGACCTTGGCCACTTGGGGCAAAATGCCATGCTTAGCGCGGCTGCTTTGGGTTTGGGAAGCTGCTGCATGGCGGCATACGACCAAAAGGCCTGCGACGGGGTTATCGGCGTAGACGGCCTGGAAGAGTACACAGTATACGGCATTGCAGTTGGCACGCCGGCAGAAGAAAAACAGAGGTGAATGTATATGGAACAACAAACCAATCCTTGGGATTCAAATGTTATCACCAGGAATTATTTCGATTCCCTGCTAATTGAAATGCGCCATATCGATGCAGTTTTGCCTGATACAAGGCTTCATCTTTGGGGCGAAACCTTTGACACGCCAATTACAACGGCGGCACTTTCCCATCTTAACAAGTGCCACCCGGACGGCTTGATAGAAATGGCCCGTGGCGCAAAGGCCGCCAACGCAGTAGCATTTGTCGGCATGGGCGAAGACGACGAAATAAAAGGCATAACGGCAACAGGTGCCCGCACAGTTAAGATTATCAAAACCTATGCGGATGACGCAAAAATTTTCCACCAAATTGCCCATGCAGAAAAATGCGGCTGTTTTGCCGTAGGTATGGATTTTGACCATGCCTACAACGGACGGGGCGGGTACGACGTAATCGGTGACGAGCAAATGGAGGGCAAGACCCTGGACGAACTCAAGCAATTTGTTGCGTCAACAAAGCTGCCATTTGTAGTAAAAGGCGTACTTAGTGTCCAAGATGCGTTAAAATGCGTAGAGGCAGGGGTGCAAGGCATTGTGGTGTCCCATCATGCGGGCATAATGGCCTTTGCCGTACCGCCGTTAATGATTTTACCAAAAATAGCGGAAGCCGTTGCCGGTCGAATGGAAATATTTGTGGACTGCGGCGTACAGGGTGGTTATGATGCCTTTAAAGCGTTGGCACTTGGCGCAGACGCTGTTTCAGTTGGCCGCCCGCTTATGAAGCCTTTGGCAGAAAAAGGCGCGGAGGGGGTTAAAGAAACCATCCAAGCTTATACAGCAGAGCTGGCAGGTGTTATGGCCCGCACATGCTCGCCGACGGTTTGCAAAATAGACAAAGACTTAATTTGGAAGAAGTAATCCGCGAAAACAAGTTTAGACATACCCCCTGATATCATATTGTCATGTGATATCAGGGGGTAAATTTTTGACGAAAATATAATTTGACAATCGAAATATAATCATTTATACTTTCCAGGAAGCAAACAAAGGAGGATGGCTGTGTACACCGGAATAGCTCATGAAAGGCTAACATTATTTCTTTCCGAAACCCTTTATAATATTTTGAAACTCGAAGAAATTTTGATGGACAAAATAATAAGTGATGTTTCATTTAAAGAAATGTATTCTCTTAAGGCCGTAGAGCGCATGATGAAAGACGGTATCCCTGCGGCGGCTTCGAAGATAGCGGCTGCACTGCGCGTAACCCCCGGTACATTTACTGCGTCCGCAGACATGCTGGAAAAAAAGGGCTACCTTGTACGAAAGCGCGATGATAATGATCAGCGCAGTATTCGTGTTTCCCTTACGGATAAGGGCAGGGCAGCTGTAAAGCAGCGGTTGGAATTTTACAAGGAAACAGCCGCAGAAATACTTAGAAATATGACAAATAACGAAGTGGAGGCTCTAATGGAAGCAACAAAAAAATTAGAGGAAATTTACACCAGAAAAGAAGCGTTACAAAAAGGCAACAAAGTTAAAATTTATGCAGACAGCTCATGCGACTTAAGCCCGGAAGAGGCAAAAAAGCATAATGTCACAATAATCCCTATGAATATAACATTTGGCGATGAAGTTTATCGCCAGGATATAGATTTTACAACGGACGGGTTTTACCAAATGCTTTCAAGCTCTAAGACCATGCCTATGACAACCCAGCTTACGCCTTTCGAGCTGGAGGAAGCTTACAAAGAAGCCACAAAAGACGGCAGTGAAGTTGTGGCTATTCATCTATCGTCTGCTTTAAGCGGCACATACCAGTCGGCCTACATTGCGTCTTGCCAGGTGCCGGGGGTTTATCCCGTAGACTCTAAAAACGCCACTATGGGGTCCGGCCTTTTGGTCAGGATTGCCATAAAAATGCGGGACGAGGGCAAAAGTGCGAAAGAAATCGCAAAAAAGCTTGAAGAACTACGCGAAAAGGTTATGCTGATTGCCTGCATTCCATCATTAAAATACCTGGTACGCGGGGGCAGAGTTTCTGCCGCGGCAGGCTTTGTGGGCGGCGTAATGAATATTTACCCAATTTTAACCGTAAAAGACGGCGCGGTAAAAAGTATGGATAAGGCCAGGGGCAAAAACGCAGCCTGTAAAAAAATTGTAGAGGCAGTAAAAAAGCATGGGATTGACAAACAATACGGTGTTGTCTTTGCCCATGCAGCCGCGCCGGAAGATATGGAAGATTTCAAGAGTCATTTTAAGCCTTTAACAGAAGGCTGCGAAAAAATTGTAAACAGCACCATAGGCGCGGTAATTGGTACACACACCGGGCCCGGTGCTGTAGGTCTTGCATTTATCGCCAACGAATCTCACTAAGGAACGACTCACCTATATTCCACCTACCATGGCCAAGCCCATCAAAAATAGTGGCGGCAATATCGGCAAAAGTAGCCCGTGTACCCAGGTTCACGGGCTTTGTATTTGCGCCGTACACAATAAGCGGCACATACTCACGGGAATGGTCTGTAGACGGTGTAGTTGGGTCGCAGCCATGGTCTGCAGTTAGTATCAGTAAGTCGTCTGGACGAAGTGCGGCCAGTATTTCCGGAAGTTTTTCGTCAAACCGCTCCAGGGCTTGTCCATAGCCTTCCGGGTCGTTGCGGTGGCCGTACTTCATGTCAAAATCTATCAAGTTGGCAAAAATAAGCGTGTCCTCACGGTTATTTTTTAGCGCGTCGATAATGGCCTCCGTGGTGTCTGCGTTGTTAGTGGTATGGTTTACATGGGTAACGCCCCGGTTGCAAAAAATATCTTCAATTTTACCAATGCCCAAGGTGTACTGCCCGCGGGCCTCCAGTGCGTCCAAAAGAGTTTCGCCTGTAGGGGGAATGGCATAATCTTTACGGTTTTCTGTCCGGGTAAATACACCGGGCCTTCCGATAAACGGGCGGGCAATTACGCGCCCTATAAACAAGTCGCCTACCAGCAATTCCCGAGCAATTTCACACAGTTCATACAGTTCCGGAACCGGGATAACTTCTTCGTGCGCCGCAATTTGAAACACGCTGTCGGCGGAAGTATACACAATTGGCGCGCCGGTTTTAATGTGTTCTTCCCCAAGCAAGTCTATTATTTGTGTACCGGAAGCAGGGAAGTTGCCAAGATAATTACCTTTCCGCCCTGCGCGGCACAGCCACTCCTGCAGCATTTCCTCGGGGAATTTTTCAAAAGTTTTAAATGGCGGCTCCATTACAAGGCCCATCATCTCCCAGTGCCCGCAGGTGGTGTCTTTGGCGCGGGTTAATTCTGCCATACGCCCGTAAGCCCCGGTTGGCGCGGCAACGCTTGGCAGGCGGGAATTTTCTATATTCCCAAGACCCAGGTTGTACAGGTATGGCAAGTCCAACTTTCCACGGGCTTTAAGGATGTTTCCTAAGGTGTGCGCCCCAACATCGCCGTATTCCGCGGCGTCGGGCAGTTCACCGATTCCAACACTGTCAAGTACAATAACACATACACGGTTAAACATAGTCATAACCTCTTTCGTCTTAATTTTCAAGTAAATTTATTGTTTTCCTGCATCTTTTCCCCTTAGCTACAATTCCGAAATATCAGCGCCGCTGTCTGTTTTATTTACAGCAACCATATAAACCCCGTCGTTTTCAGGGTTAGCCAGCCAATGTTTTACGGCCTCCCCAACAGTCGTTGACATGGGTAAGCCAGGGATGTCTTTTTTAGCTACCCAGTACAGTTCCCCTTCTTCGCATATTGGCAGCGGGAACTCTGTATCCACCTCGCCCATAAAATGGTGATGCAGTCTTATTTCATTATCCACTTTTCGCGCGGCGATGTACCGTAATTTCAGATTTTTTATGTCAGATTTACATATTCCGGCTTCTTCAAATATTTCCCTATAGCAAGTTTCAATTATGTCAAATGCCCGCGGGTCGGTAATGTCGCTAATTTCCATATGGCCGCCAACACCGGCCCACTTGCCCGGGCCAAGCTTTTTATGCAGCCCACGCTTCATCAGCAAAACCTTACTGCCCCGGAAAAGAAACGCCCCTGCGGTTATTCTTATGGTCATGGATAACCTTCTTTCTGTATGTAATAATGATTAGTATATCACAGAGTTTATTGTGGTGCTATTGGTTGTTTTATTGTTTTACTCGCTATTTGACGCCAATTGACGCAGCTTGTATGCTTAAATAAATGCAGGTGTTTTGCACAATGCTTACATGCATTTAAGGAATACATCAAGGCAAGGAGTTTTGGTCATATTCATAAAGATGTAAATTGCACACATATTTTTGTTGACAATTATACTTTCTATAAAGTAAAATTTCCATTAGTCGGTTGACCAACCATTACCTTAAATAATTTGCTATATATGGAAACAGAGACATCCTAATACTGCAGCAAACTACCTAAAAGAAGGAGAGATGATTAAAATGCGCAAAAAGTATTTATTAGCATTGGTTTTATCAATTTTGCTAGTCTTAGGTGCCATCATACCCCTATCAGCAATGACACGTGAATCACTCACAAGCAACACAAATTGCTGCAACCATGAGAAATATACATGCACAAAGTCAAGTGTTAAAGTATACTTTTACAGCTTCGAAGATGCACTTAGATATGCTCTTAACAATATACACATTAACAATTTATTTACAAATTTGAGCGAAGACGTATATTTTTACAGCTTTGAAGACGCACTTGAGTACGCACTCAACAAAACTCCTATATTTTCATTATACACTACAAAGTTTTGTGAATATGAAGCCATAGCACCTTTTAGCATAAACTGTGGTTGCGGTGGAACAGCTACCATACACTTTCTTTCTTCTTCGTGCATAAGAACAAGAGTTACTGGTGGCCCTGGTGGTGATTTTTACTGGTGTGGCAGTCATATCAACAGAAATATGCGACAATGCACAAACTGCGGGAGCAGTATAATCTACACTGTAGGTCCAGGTTGTGGTAGGATTTGGCCAGTATAAATAAACATGTACGAACTTGGGGCTGTTGCAAAACTGATTTTCAGTTAAGCAACAGCTTTTTTGTAACTCTCAGTAAACTCTGTGGAATCAAGCTACTGTGACACTTATTTTGGGAATTTATCAAAAATGCTTTTCAGAATAAATGCCACACACTACGCCACAATTGCATTTACAATGAGAATTAACAGGAATTTACAATTGAGAGAATAGGAAATTTTGTGTATTAATTGAGCAGTTGGATGTGGTACAATTACTTGGTACGCATTGTAATTTTTAATTGTTAGGAGACGGAGTAACGATGAGCGACTCAATTCAAAAAACCGATTATATGAAAGACCTTTTACTGCATATAGAAGAAAATATGTCTAATGACTTAGAAGCGGAACTACTTTCAAGTATCGGCTATGTTTCACGTCGCAAATTGTACTACGATTTTTACAGCATCAGCGGTCATTCCGTAAAGGAATACGTCCGCAAACGACGGCTTTCAAATGCTTTGGCATTGATAAAAACGTCCGATATGGGGCTTACGGACATCGCTTTTAAATGTGGATATTCTTCACATCAAGCACTGTGCCGGGTGGTTAAGCAGATGCTTAATTTAACGCCGTCTGAATATAAAAGCAGTGATACATATTATTTCTTCCCGCCATTCAATAACGAGCCCTTACAATCGGTTACTGTATCGAGTGAAACGATTCCAAGCTCGCTGCGTGTGTTGTTTTACCATTCGAGCCTAACGGATATTGAGAATATAGCGGTTAGCACATTTTTACGTGTTTTTCCGAATTATGAATGGCGGATTTTTGGCAGGAACGGAACCCAAAAAGGCAATAAATTTTGCTACGAACTGTATTTGACCGGCAATAAACACAATTATGATATGTTAACGTCACATGGTTTTGAAATAGCGGAAAGTATTCCTTGCTTAACTTCTATGTTTGCGTCATCAACAGTTATAAATGACGAAGGTCGAATCAATTCCGCGTGGAATTTTTGCGTCATCAACAGTTATAAATGACGAAGGTCGAATCAATTCCGCGTGGAATTACCTGTATTTTACATGGCTGCAAAGCAGCATGTTTGAATACACAAACCAGCCTTACTATGAAGAATACATAATTAAAAACAATAACCCCGCTAAGCTTAAATTATATTTGCCGATTCGTGAGCGGAGCAAAGAAACAAAAATCAAGTTGATAAATAATCCAGGGCTGCGTTTTATTGTTGCCAACGCCAAAGGGTACAATGCAGAAGAAGCCGCATCCAAAACAATGACCGATTATCTGGCGGCACATTATCCGCATATATTAAGCACTTCAAAAGAACTGTACGTACAAAAAGGGATGTATTCTTACGCATGTGGTGTAAGGGCAAACACCAAGCAAGAATTTGCGGCAAGCAAGAATGTCGGAGTAATTGCCACAACCGAAAGCGATTATCTTGTATTGGAAAGTAATGTCATGGGCGATTATGACCGCTACGCCGATATACTATTTTCATTTGCGCAAGATAATGGCATGGATGCTGATAAAAAACAAATTTTTGCAATCTATGATACGAAGAATGGCTTTTTAAACCCTATGGTAAAAATGTATTGCCCTGTAAAATTTTGCACAAAATGATAAGACAGACTGATTTTGTTCGGTTAAGCTAACGCGTGTCGACACACAAAAAAGAAGATAAAAGGAGTGAGAAAAATGAGTGAAGCTATTAGAAAGCCCAATAAAACAATGCCGGAAAGCCATAGTCCGGATATGCCAAAGTTTTTGAACATGATGGAGCAAGCACAGTCTAAAAACACAGAGCAAAAAGAAGAGCAAGCCGACAAGATTAACGTAGTGCTGCCAACAAAAAACTCATTCGATTTCAAAACACAATATTCCAACTTATCTAACATGAGCTTTGTCAACTGTTTTGCGGCTGCATATGTCTATCTCGAAGGTATAGCCGTGGAAGTGCCTATGAAATGCGGCGACGGGATGTGCTTTGGCTGCGGCTGCGGCAAAGAAACACAATCGTTATATGCCTGTCTGTTTTATACGATGTGCGGAAACAGTGCCGTGCAGCGGCATTTTGATGAAGTTCCCACAAAAATGGCAGAATTAATTGGCTATAAAGGCGGCTGGAACGGTAACTGTTATACAGATTATACCGTGGACTTCTTGTTTGGCTTCGCCGGATATGATTACCGTAAAATAACGAATGCCGATATGTTCAAACACGAAATCACCGTGTCAATCAACTTGGGCAGACCGGTAATTGCCGAGTTAACGAATGGCGAGTTCCGTGTAATCACGGGATACGACAACGATACGCTTATAGCCGATTATGTTGTAAACGGGCAGCGATTGAACAAACCGTCCATGCCCGCGCCGTCATATGACGAGTTGAAAACGCTGTACATTATTGGTGATAAAATCACCCTACGCTATACAATAAAAGACGGGCTGGAACGCATCAAACAGGTTATGGAAAACAATATCGAAGAAAAAATATGGGACAAGGCCATTGAGGCAATTACCAAAGCGTTTATTTCTTCCACAGATGACGGGTATGGGCAGATGAATGCCGATGAGTTAAAAATGCTGCAAAGTCGTATCCACGGTACGATAGAAAATTACCACAACCGCCATACTTTCAGCGTTGCATTCACCAGCTGGTGGCAAAGGCTCGTCGCGGACGAGCAAAAGCTACATCAGCATCATGTTTCTGTCAAAGTCCTTGAAGAACTCAGGGATTTGTGGAGATTAATGGATGTTTATTCCGATCGTATTCGTAATTACACTCACTCGGTCGGGCGTTATGCATATCACATCGGCTCATTCCGCGCAGCGTATGGCAGAATGTTCGTAACCATACTTGAAGATATTCAAAATATCCATACAGAAATGCTTGCATTAATCAATCAGGCAATAGAAGTTTTGGATAATCCGACAGTATAAGCAGTTTCAAGTAGACGGCACAAAACCAAAATATTTATATTCCATAGGAGGAAAAACAAATGTCAGAATTAAACAAAATGGAAAAAGCGGCTAATATTGATAACACAATCAAATTATTAGACGGTGAATTGCAGGAAACCGTACAAAATTTCGTTGATTTTTTTCGTGCAAATGATATAGAAATGGGCTATAATCCTGACGAATACGCAGAAGGAGTATGGCGCGGAGCATTTGTGAGCGGATATATGGCTGTTAACAGTTTAGATTATATGGCTGCCGACACTGAACCTAAATCGATGATGGTTTGGCTTTGGGTTGATGATTTAGACGAAAATACTCTTGATAATGAAGTAAAGGAAAGTGTTTGGACGGCAGCCAGCTGCAAGAAAGACAAGTGCAATGATGACTGGGAGAAGTGCTGCGTAAGCAAGACAATTTTAGGAAAAACAATTGAAAATGCTTGCTGCAATCAGCTAATGTTTGTAAACCCTGACGGAAAAACATTAGAAAACATGAAAAAGTTAATTTTGGCACTTAAACAAAGGGAGGACGAACCGGCCGCAGAAGAGTAAAACAAAGAGAACTGATGTTGAAAGGGACACGTGGACTGTTCTCTGTCATGACTTACGATATAGAACAGTACCCGTGTCCTGATACTTACAGGAAGAGGACAACTAATGTCTAAAATTACAATCGAAGATGTTATCAAAAAACGCTTTACAGGTGAAATACAAACAAATTTTTTGGATTTTGCAACTCATTTAAGAACGCTTAATCTACCACTCAGGGAATTTGACACAGAAGAGAAAACATATTTTTTCGACATTGATTACAAAGGGGTAACGTTGTGTTTTATTCATGTAGGGCCAAAAAGCGTTAGAATTTATTCATCTCAAGTGCCGTGTTCATGGATTTACTGGAACGAAAACGGCACTGAATATCCGGAACCCATTGTTGACGGAACTATTAAAAAAATTGCGTGGAAAAAAGTTAGGAAGTGCAATAGTTGCGGCTGCCCATCTGCCCCGGGCAAGCGCAAAAGAATCCTTGGTAAGGAATTTGACAATGTTTGTGTATCTGCCTTAGGATTCAGTACACCTAAAACTGCGGATTTGGAATGTGTAAAGCAAATGATAACTGCAATGAAACATGATGTTGATGCTATGTGATAAAATAAAAAAGGAGAAAAACCATGTCTGAACAAAAAAATTACACCACCATCGAGGAAGCAATAAATGATTTGCTCACCGGAGAACAAAAAGTAAACGCACTAAATCTTGCCGCATACTTAAACGAAAACAACATGAGCCCGAGTATGTCTAATTGGGGAAAAGTGCGGTATAACGATGAATACAACATCGGTAGGATGGGAATTGAAGGTAAGGATAACTGGTGCTTTGAGGTGTTCTCTTCCTTGCATTACCAATATGGCTATGAGGACAGCGATGCGGATTTTGTCAAAGCCGTACACGACCGTGTTCAAATTTGCGAAGCTCCTTGCCATGACGAATGTTGGCGCGCCAAAGATGTCAAAGTTTTTGGGAAAGAGTTCAAAAGCGTTTGCTCTCAACACTCCGGAGCATTTGTAAACCCCAACGGGACCGAGGTCGGTTATATAAAAAAATTGATTGAATATCGCAAAAGAGAAAAACCATATGCCCAGCAGTATCATTCATATGCCTGATTCCACAGGGCTTGCTGGGGATTTCAATGAAAGGCTGTTGCTTAACTGAAAATCAGTTTTGTAACAACCTGAAAAAAAGACACATTATGTGTCTTTTTTGTTGTTCATATGCGCCGTCAAAATAGAACAAAAATAATCGTTGGAAGTATCAACCATGCTTTTGAAAAATTTTACCAAGTCATTTTGCCTTGTCATATCTTTATTCTTAAAAGAGTTAAGTAAAAATCCTTCATCTACAAAATCAATATGAGCAAAATATTGATCTCTGACAGATAAAATATACTCCATTTCATACTCCAAAGAGTCTTCCCATTTTCTCAAAACACCTATATTATGTCTCAGAACTTCATTTTGTTCGGTGTACTCTCTGTTTTTCTCCATTGCGTTTTCCCATATTTCAAACATCTTTGTGTAGTCCATTCCATCCTTGTTTTTTATCAGAGAGCCTAAAGAGACATAATATCCAGTCCCCGCTAATAAGAATAGCTCCAGCGACAAATGCAAATGAAGTAACTTAAGGTTGTTTTCAAAATACTCTACACTTTTTACAATGCCGGCAAAATTATTACAGGCATGTTTAAGTTTGCTTATATCAAGTAAACTAATATCCACTTTTGATTTGCTGGGTAGCTTGAATTTGTGTTTGCACTCTGGGCATTCAATGTTTTTCTTACTCATCGCGAAAACCTCCCACCTAAAATGTTTATTAGCCGATTTTCGATTCAAAAAAGCTGATAAAACCGGCAAAAAATCAAGCTTTTTCTTTATAAAAACCTCCCCGTGGTTTATAATGAATTTACCACAAACACAAAACAAACCAACGGG
>JGI20163J15578_10000211_pt1 | contig 24195 bp, 24 predicted proteins | sample TergutCu122P1_FD_15578 | JGI IMG/M metagenome (IMG submission 15578)
CCAGACATCTGCCCAGGGGATGGCTGTGATATATGCTTCAACTGTGGCGACGAGGTACCATGTGACGACTGTGGCAAGTGTCCAGACTGTTGTGACTGTCCAGCACCGCCACCACCACCGCCACCACCATGTTGCGACAATCCAGACATCTGCCCAGGGGATGACTGTGATGTATGCTTCAACTGTGGCGACGAAGTGCCATGTGACGACTGTGGCAAGTGTCCAGACTGTTGCGATTGTATCGACACATGTTGCGACGATCCAAATCTATGTCCAGGCTGTAACGAGTGTATGACTTGTGGCGATTTGACAGAGTGTGATGAGTGTGGATACTGTAACGAGTGTTGTAAGTGCGAAGACACATGTTGTGACGATCCAAACCTATGTCCAGGCTGTAACGAGTGTATGACTTGTGGCGATCTGACAGAGTGTGATGAGTGCGGATACTGTGACAAGTGTTGTAAGTGCGACGACAGATGTTGTCCAGACCCAAGACCGTGTCCAGACTGCGGCGAATGCATGGGCTGTGGACCATATGGTAAGTGTACAGGTTGCGGTAGATGTACAGACTGTTGCAGATGTACAGCACCACCACCGCCACCACAACCACCACGTCCACCAACCAGAGATCCAGAGCGCCGTCCAGTACCAAAGACAGGAGACGATGCTAATATGACTCTATGGCTGACACTATTTGGATTTGGTCTGTTTGGACTAGCAGCAACATCCACAACTCTAGTTAAAGCAAAGAAAAAGGAAGAGATTCCTACCTTTGTAATAACAGGAGACGATGGCAAGGAGCACCAAATAAAGCTATAAAGAAATACCATAGGTAGAGATAGCCTCCATTAATGTTGAGCAATAAATCGGGTAGAGAAATAATCCTTAGGGATTATTTCTTTACCCTATTCAATGGCCACAGGTAAAAGGCGTACTTTCTAAAGAAAACGTCATCTGGCCTACCCTTGGCAACGCTTGGCGCCGGGAACCGTACAAAAAAAGCAAAAGCATTAAAAAACATTAAAAAATATAAACAAAAAATATAAATTAGAAATAAAAAATTTATAAATATTAAATAATAAACAAAAGACCATGTTTATCCTTTACAAACATAGGAAAAAAGAGAAATTGACAAACTATAGGCAATGGCGTATCTTTATATATGAATGTAGTCTGAAGGGAAAGAAAAAAAGGTGAAGACATGTTAGGGCAAGCAAAAGGATTATTCACAAGTAGAAAGGCCATCATAATTTTAATACCTCTAATTTTATTAGCAGGGCTATTAACAGCTAGGGTTGTAGCTACGGAAAGTGAAGAGGACAATGCAATAGCATTGTTTCAACAATTGGAGCTTTCTTTGCTGGAGGTGCTTTTGAATGAGCTTGATGATGAGCCGCTACAAGAGGTCATGGAAGCCCTTGAAAACTGGATGGAAGATCACCCAGAGGCATGTCCTGAATTAAGAGCAGTAGTAGAAGCGATATTAGAAGATCACGGTCAAGGGGGCGCTTTTAGAGAAAGCACCTTAAGAAAGGTTAGTGCCAGCAACAACAATGATAGCAATAATAACAGTAGGAATAGTAATGGGAATAACCCTACTGGTTCATCAGGAGGCGATGAAGGTAGCGTTAACAGCCCTCCAGGAGGAGACGACAGCCCTAGTCCTATGGTTCCATGTGATGATCATCATTGGATGGCTAATACCCAACCAGTGTATATGCTAGGAACGCCAGGATTTTGGACGTCGAGACATCGTTGTTTGTTGTGCAATTTTATCACCACCTGCAAAGAAGAGGCACGATATCACGCAAAAAACTATTATTTTGAGTATTGCGAACCTTCCCAAGGAGGGGGTTATGCCTCTGGAGATCCTGGTAGTGGGGGAGAAACTAGGCCGCCGTGCATTTGGGACTACAATCCTCATTACAAATATACTCCAGGGGTGCCAGGAGTTGTCATATATTTACCAGATGGTACATATATCTGTTTGAATTGTGGAAAGATAAAACAATCAAACATGGTTGCATCTGGAGAGTGAAATCACATTTTATTCATGATTAAAGAATCAACAAGAGTCGAAAAAATTGTGAGAGCAGTGGATTTGGCTCTTTTGTTTGAATTGAATGTGTGAAGTTAGATGGATTTTTAGGGAATCCGTAAAGTGATTAGAGGGGAGGGAGCCCATGTTACCATTATTGATTGTTGAAGATGATTTAAAGCAAAAAGCTGAAATTGAAAGAATCATAGAAAACTATATTGCTAATGAGGAGCTAGACATAGGAATTGTATTGTCCACCGACAATCCATTTGAATGTGTGTCCTATGTAGAAAAGAACCCCAAGAAAAGAGGTTTGTACTTTTTAGATGTGAATTTAAAAACAGAGATGGATGGATTTAAATTAGGTCAGCGAATACGAGAGCTGGATCCCAATGGAAGGATTGTGTATGTAACCACCGAAGGGGCGTTGGCCTATATAACATTTTTGTATCGGATAGAGGCTTTGGATTATATCGTTAAAGACTCTGGTGATGATGTTGCAAACAAAATAAGGGGCTGCATTAAATTAGCTTATGAGCGATATATTAGTAGCAAGCCAAGCGAAAGAGAGCAGATAGACATTGTGGTGGGAAAAGCCATTCGCTCTTATCCCTTTGAGGAGGTACTATTCATTGAAACTAGCGATAAAGAAGGACGTTTGATTCTACATACGGCCAACAGCAGAGAAGAATTTAAAGGGCTGATGAAGGAAGTTGAAATAAGTAATCCTAAGCTAATTCGATGCCACAAATCCTATTTGGTAAATGCAGATAATGTAAAGCATTTTGACGAAGAAAAGATGCTACTAGAGATGGTCAATGACCAGACTGTACTTGTAGCCGCCAGAAAAAAGGTGGCAGTTCGAAAGATGTGGCAGCAAAGGAATGTAAGAGCCAAAGAGGAGAGAAGATAGATGTTAGTCATGTCTTATGGAATAGAACTTCTCGTATTATTTTTTCAGGTGATTTTGATTTATACCATCATAAGAAAAATAATAGGTGGAGAAAAAGTCAATTTAAAAGAATGTCTCCAGATACTGCTCCTAGGGTCAAGTGCAGCCTTTTTCATGCTTGTTATGAGAGGTGTGGGAAATGTTTTCACAGATGCCCTTGGTATCTCCGTTTTAGTTGCTGCAATGAGTTTGTATGTTCATAAGGAGAAAAGGTACCCTTTAAGAAAAGCCATAAGCCTTTCTTTAATGGGGTACTTTTTTTATTTTATAAATGATACCCTGGTGCTGGTCTTCCTTTCTTATATCTCTTTGAAAATAAATGAAGGCCTGTACTGGTTAATCACAGGAATTCCATTTGCTATTATCTATGTTTTACTTTTGTATGCACAAACTCTTCTTCTCCTTATCATCATCAAAAGACTAAAGAAGATTAAAACATGGCGGAAAAGAATCGGTGATAATTTTTATATACAAAAAATATTAGTAGGCTTTAATATTGCGCTTTTCCTAATACTGATATTTGTTTTGCTCTTTTTTGAATTAAGGGAAGAATTTGTAAGAGCTTATCAATGGTTGTTGATGGGAGGAGTCATCTTAGTATTTTATGTGATATTGATTTCTTATTTTGCATTCATTAGCGCAAAACTGGTTCGAATGCAGCAAGAATCAGAGCTAAAGACCCTAAAATATTACGTGGATGAAATCGAGGAACAATCTACACAGATAAGACAATTCAAACACGATTATCAAAATATACTTCTTTCCTTAGAAGGTTATATTAGAGATAAGGAATACGAAGAACTAGAGTCCTTCTTCTATGAAAGTGTTTTAAAAACAGCCCGAATTGTAAAGGACTATGACTCAAGGTTAGAAGATGTCAAAAAAATCAAGAGCAAAGAAGTCAAAAGCATTTTGGTTGCTAAGATGCAAAAGGCTTTTTCCCTAAATATAGACATGGAGTTTGTAGCGCGAGAAGAGATAGAAAAGATCCCCCTTGAACCCATTACTATGGTTAGGATAATGGGTATTTTGCTAGATAATGCCATTGAGGCAGTTCAGGAAATCCAAGGTGGAAAGATTATTGTAGGATTTCTAAAACGAGAGCAAGAGGTTATTTTGTATGTTCAAAATACTTGTGACCAAAAAGAGGTAGATATCAATGCCATCTATCAAAAAGGCCACTCCAGTAAAGGGAAAGGGCGGGGAATAGGACTGGCAAATCTATCAGAGTTTACAAGGAAACACGACAATGTTTTTTTGAAAACCCAGATAGAAGAAGATCAGTTTATTCAGATTGTCACCATAGTAGAGACTTCAGCATAACAGACTTAAGCTAAAATGTGGAGCGAGGTTTACGTTTGCCGATAAAAGAGTGCATAGAAAAGAGGAGATAAAGACGGAAAAAGGCAGAAAAGCAGGTTTTAGCGACAAATTAAAAAAGGGCAAAGAAATATGATAAAATCATAACTGAGAATGGGAAGTATCAGCTTAAGGAAAGTTCCATCAGTTAGGAGGAATAGAAAGTGAACATAAAAATAGTTTGTGAGGATCCCTCTAAAGAACGAGAATATGTGAAGCATATTGTAAATCATTGTATGGGCATAGAAGAGTTGCCCATGAAGCTGATTTTGTTACCAGAAAATCAAAAGGAGGCTCTTTCGAGTAATCAAGGTTGGACTATTAAAGAGAAGCTCATGGAAGAGAGAAAAGAAAAGATAGAAGCCTATGGCATAAAAATAGAACCTTACACAAGGCGAGCATGGGTGAACGAAAAAGAGCTTTCTCTCACAAGAATTCAATATGATATACTAGCATTTATGGTGAAAAATCCTGATCGGGTACTGACAAAAGAGGATTTTCGTAATGAGATATGGCCATGGGTGGAAGAGGTAAAGACAAAAGAAGCTTCACTGACAGTACATATAACCAGAATCCGTAAAAAAATAGAAGAAGATCAAAGCAATTTTGTAACCATAGAAACGGTTTGGGGAGTGGGGTATCGTTTGGGGGTGCCAAAGTAAGGGAGAAGCTCTCTGGGGCAAACTTCCTAAAACACCATCTGCACCAGCATCATGTATAACAGGGTTCCTCCCCCAATGCTCAACATCAAATTGTGTTTCCATTTGTGGATAAGCACCACAAATAGCCCAGAAATTGCCTCTGGGAGCCCAAAGGGATACTGTAGCACTGTTACATACCGCAGAGCATACACCACTAGCATTCCAATAATGGCAAAGGGCAGTACTTTCCCAAGATACTCTACTACCAGTGGTGTCTTTTTACCTTTCGAAAAAACCACAAAAGTTAATCCTCGAGTAAGCAATGTGGCAAGAGCAATTCCTCCAATTGTTAATAAGGATTCCAGCGGTGTTAAAATCATTCTTTGGTCCTCCTTAACATCTTTTTGTAGAGTAAAAGCAAACTACATAGAATTCCTATCATGGAAAATATAATAAAATGATAAGCCCCAAATAAAACTAGACAAACAACAGAAATCCCCACCCCTAACAAGGCAGGAGAATGCTCCTTGGTGCTCTCCCATTGTTCTACAAAAATAACAATAAATAGTGCAGTCATAGCAAAATCGATTCCTGTTGCATCAAAAGGAACCAACGTTCCCGCCAATACTCCAACTACACTACCTGTAATCCAGTACAAGTGATTTAAGGCAGCAATAAAAAGCATAAACCATTTCCGATTCACTCCTTTAGGAGTCTCTATCCCACATAACAATGAATAGGTTTCGTCAGTTAAGGAAAAAATCATGTAAGGCCTAAACTTACCAATATCTTTAAACTTATCCAACATCGACAATCCATAGAACAAGTGCCTTGCATTAACAGACAAGGTCATGATGAATGCATTAAATAAGCCAAATGGTCCTGTCAACAATCCAATGGCCACAAATTGCATAGCCCCTGCATAAATTAATAGGCTCATTAAAAATGCCCAGCCAACATGATAACCATGGCTACCAAGTAAAACCCCAAATGCAATTCCTAAGAATAAGTAACCCATTAAAACAGGGACGGTATAGGGAAATGCTGCAAGAAGTGCTTTACGCCTCATCATCTTCACTCCTTTTCTCTGTCATGTGACTACGGCTAGGGTCTGCCTAAGCACACAAAGGCCCACTTGAACTCAGTGTGAATCATCTTTCACTATGATATGTCAAACCACTCATGTCTTATCGATTATTTCTACCTAGCCACAGTTCAACATTAACTATGATTATATCATGGTTATTTCGGTTTTACGATTGTCTTTCGAAAATAAAGAAAGAACCCTGTTTACATTGACATTTTATTAATAAATGTGCTACCATCAAATTAACTCTTTGATAGTCAAAGCATGTTGTGTACACTTGAATAGGAAAATACGGCTATGCCGTCATACGAAAGGAGGAAGGTTAAATGTTTCAATTTGCCCCTGAAGCTAACACTTTTAGTGTAATACTGGTATGGTTTGTTGTGCTTGGCGCGTTATTTTTGTTTAACGAGGTAGCTAGGAGGTATAAGTGGGTTGGATTTGGCCTTTTTTTTATCCTCCCAATTATTATGACTGTTATTTGGTTTACTATCCTTAGAGACGTGCTTTACGACAACTGGTTCCACCTTGTTAAGATATATTCAGCAGTAGGTGCCAGTGTTGGTTTTTGGTGTATTAGACACCTAAAAAGCGAAAACAAAGGGAAGGAATGGAGACTGATTGACACTAAGTTTGCCATGTATTTCCCTCCTGCAATTCTAGGCCTCAACATTTTGCAAGCAGTTATTAGAGATATTCAAATATGGGTTACCCACTCTGGAAACCCTTTAACTTTTGACGTCAACTCTAATACATACTTATTAGGAGGACCTTGGAACCTAATGAATGCTATAGCTGGTATTTTTAGCATAATCGCTATGACAGGCTTTGTTGGAATGTGCCTTAAAAAGGTTACAAAAGCCGATGGAAGTAAGGATATGCTGTGGCCAGACATGCTGTGGTTCTATATAATTGCCTATAACATCTGGAACTTTACATATACTTATAACGCCTTACCACATCGCTCCTGGTACAACGGGTTAGCCCTTTTAATTGCTCCAACAATCTGTGCCTTTACGATGGGTAGAGGAGCTTGGGTACAACACAGAGGTCAAACCCTTGCCCTTTGGGTTATGTTTGCACTTACCTTCCCGCACTTCTTAGATGACAGTGTTTGGCGAGTTACTTCAACATATAACCCTAATATTTACTTTGCAATGGGATTGCTTTCACTTCTTTCTAACGGTGCCTTAGTTGCTTACGTTATGTACAAATGGAGAAAGACAGGACGGAATCCATACACTAAGGAATTGTTTATTGATCTTAAGGCATACAAAAAAGCTAAGGCTTTGGCAGAGTAAAGTGGTACTAATTTAATTTATTGACTGAACAAAATGGGCTCAGTGGCGTAAGGAGGTAGAATCAATTGAAAGAATTTAGGATTATTGAACTAAAAAAAGGGATTTTTGAAAAAAACGCAGCAGAGGCTGCTAGCATCCGTGAAAAATTAGGTGAGGAGAAAACCTTTATGTTAAACGTAATGGGCTCTCCAGGTGCTGGCAAAACAACCCTGCTTGTTAATACTATTGAAGCCCTTAAGGATGAAATAAATATTGCGGTAATGGAGGCGGATGTTGACTCTGATGTAGATGCTAAGGAAGTGGCAAAAACAGGTGTTAAGGTTATCCAGCTTCACACAGGAGGGATGTGTCATCTAGATGCTGCCATGACTCGCCAAGGAATTGATGCTCTTGGCGCAGACGGTGCTGATTTGATTATTCTTGAAAATATAGGGAATCTTATTTGCACTGCTGGATACGACACCGGAGCCACAAAAAATGCCATGATTTTAAGCGTTCCTGAAGGGGATGATAAACCTTTGAAGTATCCTAAGATGTTTAAAATGGCAGATGTGTTAATCATTACAAAAACCGATGCATTGTCTATTTTTGATTTTGATATGGAGGCTTGTTATGAACGGGTGAAAAAACTTAACCCTAATATGGAAATATTCCCACTTTCAGCAAAGACCGGAGAGGGCATGGAAGAATGGGTTGATTGGTTACGCCAAAATGTAACTGGAAAAGATAAATAAGGAACAACAAAGGAGGTACTTGGAAAGAGTAAGATTGTAATAAAGCAGTAGAAAAACATAAAATATAAGAAAAGGAGAAAGCAGTATGAGTGATATCACAAAAATGTACTTCCCTGAGGGATATGAGTGTAAGTACAAAGACAAAGTTCTTGAACTTGCAAACATGATCGGCAGGAAGACCCCAGGAAAAGATGGTTACACCTGGGATGATCCAGAATATGTAATTTTGGAGCCAGGTATTGATGACGACATGGCAGATATAGCCCTTGCAATGGGTTATTTCACAAAGCGAACTGCAAAAGAAATGGCAGAAATCACTGGTAAGTCGGAGGAGTTTTGCCATGAGCAGATGATGAAGCTGGCTGTATACGGAACTACTTTCGTGAACGAAATTGATGGAGTAGACGTATTTTGGCATGCTGAAAGCTGGATTCCTGGAGTTATGGAAATGATTGTTAACAACCTGGACAATGTAAAAAAATGGCCAGAGGTTGCCTATGCAATGGAAGGTTATGGTAGAAAGCGAGGACCTCTTAGTGCTGGTATGTTCCCTCCAGGTATTGGTCTTATGCGTGTTATTCCTATTGAGGAAGCTATTGACGGAGAAAGCAAACGCGCTAGTTATGAGGAAATCGCAAGGTACTTGAATGACAATGACATATTTACCTGCTCTGCATGTTCTTGTCGTACTAACCGCGAAGCCATGGGAGAAGGTTGCGGTCACCTTAAAGAGGATATGTGTATCCAAATGGGACACGCAGCGGAGTACTATATTCGTACAGGGCGTGGGCGACAGATTACTAGAGAAGAAGCTTTTGAAATAATCAAGCGAGCTGAGGAAAATGGCCTTATGCATCAAATTCCTAATATTGATGGCTCTGGAATTACCCATGCAATTTGTAATTGCTGTGGTTGTGGATGTCTATCCTTACGTACTGGAAACATGTATAAGAATGTTGATATGCTTCGCTCTAACTATGTTGCCCAGACAGATAAGGAAAAATGTACAGCCTGTGGTCAGTGTGTTGAGCACTGTCCTATGAATGCATTAAAGATGGGGCAAAAGCTTCCGTCTCAAGATGATGTTGTTGAAGACATTACCACTACTAGAACTCCTAGAAATAACGAGTGGACTGAAAAGGATTGGAATCCAGACTATCGTATTAACAGAGAAGAAACTGTTGAAACAGGTACCGCTCCTTGTAAAACAAACTGTCCAGCTCACATTGGGGTTCAAGGTTACATAAAGCTTGCGTCTCAAGGCAAATACAGAGAAGCTCTTGAACTTATTAAACAAGAAAATCCGTTTCCTGTTGTTTGCGGATACATTTGTAATCGTAGTTGTGAGGATGCTTGTACCCGCTGTGATGTAGATGACCCCATTGCTATTGATGACATTAAGAAGTTTGTTGCTATGCAGGATTTAAATAGCGACCACAGATATGTTCCTAAAAAGCGTAGAGACTTTAGCAATAAGAAAATCGCCATTATCGGAGCAGGTCCAGCAGGTTTGTCTTGTGCATATTATTTGGCAATTGATAACTATGATGTAACTGTTTTTGAAAAAGAAGAAAAACTAGGTGGAATGCTTAGTCTAGGTATCCCGTCATTTGTTCTTGAAAAAGATATTCTAGAAGCCGAAATAGCTGTACTTAATGAACTAGGTGTTAAGTTTAAAACAGGTGTAGAAGTTGGTAAAGATGTTACTCTTGATAGCCTTAGAGAAGAAGGCTTCGAAGCATTTTATGTAGCTATTGGAGCTGGAGTTGGTAAAAAACTTGGCATTGAAGGAGAAGATGCCCAAGGTGTTATCTCAGCAATAGAATTTTTGAGAGAGCTTAATCTTGATGAATCTAAGAAGGTATCAGGAAAGGTTGCTGTCATAGGTGGTGGAAATGTAGCCATTGATGCAGCAAGAGTCGCAGTGAGAGCTGGTGCTGATTCTGTAGCCATGTATTGTCTTGAAACCAAAGCAGAAATGCCAGCCCTACCAGAGGAAATTGCTGATGCTAAAAATGAAGGAATTGAAATTTATAACTCCTTGGCACCTAAGCGAATAGTTGTAGAAAATGGAAAGGTAGTTGGGCTAGAAGTAATGATTTGCCCTCAAGTATTTGATGAAAATGGGGACTTTAACCCTACGTATTGTAAAGATAGCACCACTATAATTCCATGTGACTATGTTATTCCAGCAATTGGACAAGTTATAGAGTGGGGACAATTGCTAGATGGCACTACTGCCAAACTAGATAGTATTAACCGCATTAATGTAGATGATTGGACCTATCAATCAGGCCAACCAGATGTATTTGCTGGTGGAGATGCAGTAACCGGTCCGTCCTTTGCAATTGACGCTATTGCGGCAGGCAAGCAAGGCGCTATTTCTATCCACCGCTTCGTTCATCCAGGTCAAGATTTACGCTTTGGACGTAGTCGTAGAGTATTTGCTGAACTTAATAAAGATGCAGCAATTATTGATGGTTATGACAACACACCACGTCAACGGCCAGTTCCAAAAGAAGACAAGAAGCCAACAGAAACATTCCGTAACCTAAGTGGAATCCTTACAGAAGAGCAAATTCGCAAAGAAACAGAGCGTTGCTTAGGCTGTGGGGTAACCGTTGTGGACGAGTATATGTGTGTTGGTTGTGGTATGTGTACCACCAAGTGTAAGTTTGAAGCTATTTCTCTTAAGCGTGAATATGATGGAGAAGGTGTAGCATTCCTTGAAATCAAGAAAAATATCATACCTCATATAATCAAACGTAAGCTGAAGATCAAAGTAAGAAAATTACTTGGAAGGACATAAGTATGCATGAACTAGGGATAATGTATAATATTGTAGAACGAGTAATGAGTGTAGTAGAGACCCAGGGCCTGGTAGAAGTTGAAGCCATTGTCCTTCAAGTTGGAGAAGAATCAGGAGTGGTTCCCCATTACCTTCATGCTTGTTACCCTGCTGCTGTTGATGGTACTATCTTGGAGAAAACACTTCTCGAGTTAGACCAGGTAGATGGGGATGTGTTTATGCTTAAAGAAATAAGAGCTCGATAGAGAATCGAAAAAGGTTATATGTATAATGTTGGAGTGGGGTACCCATGTATCCCACTCCAACGTTTTCCGTTATTATAATCAAACTTATCAGCCATTCACCATCCAATCATAGAAATTGGGTGAGGCGTTTTTGTCTATACTTCCATCCTCATTGAATACAACCTCCTCGACAGGGATATCACCTAAATCGCTCTGATGTCTTCTTATCATTTTAATGAAATAAAACTCATCATTGTCTATTAGGGTGTCTGCTAAGAAAAATTCAGCAAACCTAGTAGCTTCAACGTTAGCTTCTTCTAGGGGCATGGATAAAGTAGAAACTACCTCACCATCATGAACACCATTAATTAACTTTTTGCTCATACTGTGGGCAATTATAAGAATACCACCTGGTTTTATGATGGCGGCTAGCTTTTCCACAAGAGCTGGCTTATCCAGAAAGTGTGGATAAGCATTGAAGATAATAGCGGCATCCAAGGCAGGCAGTGAAGCTTCTAGAATGTCATCATTGATATATGTTATTCGATTATCAGAGAAAAATTTTTTTGCAATATTAATCATTTCTCTAGAAAGATCTATAGCAATTATCCTGGAGGGGTTAACCTTTAACAGATGTTCAAACATTACCCCTGTACCACAGCCGATGTCAGCAATTACTATGCCTGATGGCAGATCGGCTAAGGAAAGTATCTTTTCCCGAATATGGTATCTAGCTATATCGTTGTCCCAGTTAGGGGCAAGCCTATCAAAAAAAGCAGTCATATCTTTGTTCAAAATAAAATTCCTCATCTATAGTCAGCGTGGTTACATTCAAAATTAAATCATATGAAGAAAAGTTCTAGCAAGGCTATGAGATTTGCCAGGTCAAAATCAAGTGGATATATTGTTTTTGCGCTCAGTATACTCAGCCTTAATAGAACGCCTTATTGCATCCAGCTCATAAGCCATATGTCTATCAAACATATTTACAATAATGACTACGTGAGAGAGAACGTCCATCTTACAAACACCACTAAAGAGACGAGCTTTTCTAAAAGTCAGATTATCTATATATCGGATAATGTCTTCCTTTGTAACTAGTTCCAGCTTGGAAAAGCTAGGTTCTACAGAAAATGGATACATTTCAGGATTACTAAGTTTTCCCTCCTCCCATAGCTTCTGCGCTTCCTTTTCCTCATACTCTCTTCTTAAAGTGTATTCCAAAGATTCAAGTTCATAATTTATGTGTCTGTCATACATATTCGTTAGCATATATATTTGGGCAATAGCGTCAACCTTATCAACGCCACCCAATAAACCTGCTTTTTTAAAATCCAACGATACAATGTAATTAGTAATATGATCTCTTGTTATAGGATTTCCACTCATTAGTCTTTCTCCAATCCACTAAATTCCGATATTTCTCCAATGCTCCACACCGTCATGTCTCTTCTAAATCGTCTCTCCTGTGTTTCGGCCACAGCCACAATCTCATTTTCAAATAGTATAATGTCTTTGAATTTACCAAATTCTATAATAACCTCTCCACTTTCAATACATAGTAAACCTACTTCTTCATAGAGATTCAAAGCAACAATCTTATTATCAAGGGGTTCAAAAGGGGAACGGACTGGGCTGAAAGCAAGAGAGTTCCCAAAAGCGTAATATATGCCTAATGGAATGATATAGTAATCATTAACAAAATTGTAAATTGCTCTACTTGACCTCCTGCTTACCAATGCTGTTTCATTGCAAATTAACCGAAAATCTCTATATCTGCTAAAGGGAATCAACACATCTCCAGTCGTATTCATTAGCTTGTGATGATTAAAGCAAGGGCTTGTAATTCTAATTAGGCCTCGTGAATAATGTATTGAACCATAATCTGATTCAAAGGGAACGATAACCTCCCCGGTTTCGATATTAATCAAGCTTGAACCTATATTTGCACCCCACCGATTTTGCACATATATCATATTATAGTCATAGGAAGAGATACGAATTCGATCGTATTCACCAAAGGGGATAATGTATTCTCCAGTCTCAATCTCAATTAAGGCCTCTTCACCAGCAGATCTTACTGCTGCCATTCCACCGCCTAGACTTGTGACAAGAGGACTTCCAAGAGGAATAACAACTTCACCTGTATCTGCATCAATTAATCCCCACATATCATCAGTATAGCTAACTTTTCTGAAACCATCCTCGGTTTGGCCTATAAAATCATATTGCCCAAAGGGTATGGCCACTTCCCCGCCCAACTATCACCAGCCCCAAGGGGGGTATAGCGTCCAAAGGGAATGGCTTCCTCACCAGTAGTTACGTCAAATACAGCAAACTCACCATCCTGAATCACCCATGCCCAATTTTCATAGACTCGGATGGTAGAGTATTCAAGGGGTAGAATCATCTGATTAGTAGTAACGTCAATAAGACCACGTCGCCCATTAATTTCAACAGTAGCCATTGTCCTACATGGAGACGCAATAACATGATGATATCCAGAGATAGTATTTGCAAAAAACATAATAGAAACAACCACTGAAATAGTAGCAATAAGAACTGTACATAGAATGAAAATAATAAAACCCTTTGATTTAGTAAATAGTTTCATCTGTACCTCCAAACCTATTTTCCATGACTTCTCTTTACCTTGCTATAGTCTTTGTGGCGCTTATACAACTATTACAAAAGCAAAAGATAAAGCCCCGTCTATTTACCTATCGTATCAAAATTAGTTTCAAAGTACAATAGATAAGAAAACAGGAAGTTGTAAACCATAAGAAATCAGGAAGTTGCAAACCATGAAAAAGGTGTATTCAAGGATATAATAGTACAAATAACTTTACAAGCACAAGCTTCTACTGTAATATGTAATCGAAGACGAAAATGGTTTTTGAAAGAAGCATCGAATGAGAACAAAAATGATTAGAAGAATTGTGACAGTGTTGATAGGTTTAAGTATGCTTGTTATGTCCCCAGGTGTTGTAAATGCCAGTGTTCCAGTTCCTCAAAAGGCTGATTGTATTGCAAGCCAGGATTACGAAGAAATTATGCCTTTAACAAATGTAATGATCTTACGAAATACACCCATATTTATTGGTCGAGATAGTCCTTTAACGAATGGTATGGCTATTGCAGGAACTTGGTTCTGGGTTTCAGATCACTCTCCCACTAGGGTGCAGATAGGCCCTGGCAGATGGGTTACTAGACAAGACACAACATTTTGACAAATGTTTTTTGGCTTCGAATTCTTTTCGAAGCCAAAACTTAAAGATTACACTTTTACCAAGCGTGGCCTATAAATCATATTTTTTCGAAAAGCATTTGAAGTGAACTTTTACAAGAGGCGCGTCCGCGTGAATTCACAATGGCAAAATAAAAGTGGCGCTTTTCCTGATAATGCTATTTCATTCAAATTTACTGGAGGCATTAATACTGATTATTTTGCAACATATCAAATAGAAGGGAATATTATTATCAGATGAAAAAAGAAAAATGTACAGAATGAATCTCTTTGCATGTGTTAATACGAATGCAGAAATAACAATATGGGCGTTACCTTAACACATATTGATTGTAAAGTAAATGAGAGTAAATGGAAAGGATGTCACATTTGTGGGAGGTAGTGCTACATGAAAATTTTCAACCGAAGACTCAGTGTCTGTATAACAACACCCTTGGTTATCATATTGATATTAACTGCGAAAGGTTGCAATGGTGTTAGCGATTACGAATATAATAACGTTGACCTCGTACTGCCGCAGGGTTCTAAAAATGATAACAAAGTTGGTGATACAAGGGGCGGTGAGGCAATTGAATGCTCCCTCTTAGGCCTGGGCATTGACATAGAGCGTCTTGTATTTAGAGAGTGCGAGGAGGCAACTTATGTTGTGGGATTAAGTAGAGAGGAATTTAATGAAGAAACAATATCCATTGGGATTGCTAGTGCGTGGAGTTTAAAGCCCTATGCGGAATTGTATATGGATAAAAACCCAGGGGTCTATATTGAGTTCGTTTGTGGGCTTACAAAATATGTTGAAGACGTAGGCGTTGGTTGTATAGATGTACGGCCAGGGACTTTAGAAGAGCTAAGAAGAGGGAAGGGGCCAACTTTGATGGATTTTTCCTTTTTGGGTTTCCGCAATTATTGTATCACATCTGAATTTCTTGTTGATTGGGGCACTCTTATGTATGCTGATCCAAGTTTCCGCAAAGAAGAATGGTTTATGAATGTTTTTGAGGCATTAGCAACAGAAGAGGGGCAACTCTACACTTTCCCACTTTCGTTCCAGATGTGGGCAGTTACAGCAAACACTGCGAGTTCGGGTTTGGATGACCCGCTTTATACTAAAGATTCTATTACCATAAAGGAGTTGATAGGGTTACATATGGATATGCATATGGGCAATCGATTATACATGGCTCCATTTTTTGATGTAAGTGCATTATTAGGGCTTGATATGAATGGTTTTATAGATTTTAAATCTGGATGGGTGGACTTTAACAATAATGATTTTATTAGCTCTATTTACAATGCAAGGGCAACGATTGCCTCTGATTTTTCCCTTGCTACAAAACAATCCACGGGAATCATGAGTGAGTATTTTATGGCAGAGATTATTTATGGTCCAACTATGCTCCGCTCTCTTTTGGCGTTTGAGACTCCTCATTTAGTAGGGGAACCCATTCCACTTGTAAATGAAGACAGGAGACTACTTATTAGTCATGCTGAAGCATTCGCTTTAAATGCTAATGCTTCCCCTAGGCAAAGAGCTTTAGCATGGGATTTTTTGAAATTTATAGCAAATCCAAGCGCACACAATGAAGGAGAAGTATTTTGGGCAGGACATTCTACCAATCGAAATATGTTTCGTGTTGGATTGGAAGATCAAGTGTATGAATTGAATAGGTTGGGATTGGTTTTAGTAGATGAAAATACAGCAGTAGAAAGTCTAACTCATGCATTGATTCCTTTTGCTTCTATGCCTATGGCATTGGTGAGTTGGCAATCTATTCCTATGCATATCACTAATATTATTCGAGAGACCCTAGTGGAATTTCAGATGGGTACAATAGCAGGAGAGGAAGCCGCAAGAGAACTACAGACTAATGTTAGTGAGGTTATGAATGAAATGAGGAGGTAGTACTTGTGATCTAAGGACTCGAAGTATTATCAAGTGATGAGAAGAGGTGCCAATGCGCTCCACCTCTTCGTTGTGTATTTATGTAATCAAACTTACCAGCCATTCGTGATTCAGTAAACTTTGCAATACTGATCACTATTTTGCGTCTAATCGTTTCGCTGAAAAGAGCTATAGCAATTACACAGGAGAGCATAAACTTTAGTAAATGTACTAACATTACTCCTGCTGTACATTTATCAGCTACAATGTCGAATAAATGTAGTTTCCACTCGCTAGTGGAAATTAGCTCTGCTTATTTTGAAGCTTGCATCGCTTAAGTATGGTAACATTGATTAAAAAGCGAAATAAATAGCATTAGTAACTTTACAATCACTAGTTTCTACGGCAATATGTAATTGAAGTCAAAAATGTTTTTCGAAAGGAGTATCGAATGAGAGCAAAGATGATTAGAAGAAGAGTAGCCGTGTTAGTAGTTTTAAGTATGTTTGCTATGGCTCCAAGTTTTGTACATGCCAGTGAGCCAGTTCCTCAAAAGACTGATTATGCTGCAGGTCAGGATTACGAAGAAATTATGCCTTTAACAAATGTAAGAATTTTACAAAATACGCCTATATTTATCAGTTCAACTAGTGGTATTGTGGTTGGAACAGCTATTGCGGGAAATTGGTACTGGGTTTCAGCGCACACGATGTCTAGGGTGCAGATAGGGCCTAATAGATGGGTTTATAGACGAGATACAACATTTTGATAATTGCTCTTTTGGCTTTGAAAATCAATTTCAAAGCCAAAATCAACATATTACATGTTTTAGTGAGAGTTGACCTATAAATCACATTTTTTGGAAAATAGATACGAATGAACTTTTGTAAGAGTAGCATCAATGTTTAGGTTGCAACCTATCTCTATGCTTGTCACCAATATTGTTCGAGAAACTCTATTGGAAATTTAAATGCGTACGATAGCAGGAGAGCGGATTTCAAGAAAATACAGAGTAGTATTAGCCAGGCAATGAATGAGATAAGTAGGCAATGTATGGAATCTAAGAATTTGAGGTATTACCAAGTGTTGGGATGAGGTGCTAATGTGCTCATCCCTTCCGCTGTGTATTAATGTAATTGGATTTACCAGCTATTTGCCATCCAATGATAGAAATGGGGCGAAGAGTTTTTATCTATACTTCCATCCTCATTGAATACAACCTCCTCGACAGGGATATCACTTAAATCCCTTTGATGCCTCCTAATCATTTTAATGAAATAGAACTCTTCATTATCTATTAGGGTGTCTGCTTGGGAAAATTCATCAAACCTAGCGGCCTCAACCTTTGCCTCTTCTAAGGGCACGGATAAAGTAGAAACTACCTCTCCATCATGAACACCATTAATTACCTCTTTGCTCATACTGTGAGCAATTATAAGAATGCCACCAGGTTTTATGATGGCTGCTAGCTTTTTCACAAGAGCTGGTTTATCTAGAAAGTGTGGATAAGCATTGAAGATAATAGCGGCATCCAAGGCAGGCAGTGAAGCTTCTAGAATGTCATCATTAATATATGTTATTCGATTATCAGAGAAAGATTTTTTTGCAATATTAATCATTTGCCTGGAAATATCTATGGCAATTATTTTGGAGGGGTTAACCTTTAGCAGATGTTCAAACATTACCCCTGTACCACAGCCGATGTCGATTATTTCGCCGTCAGGAGGTATATTAGCTAAGGAAATTATCTTTTCCCGAATATGGTATCTAGCTATATCATTGTCCCAGTTAGGGGCAAGCCTATCAAAAAAAGCAGTCATATCTTTGTTCAAATCAAAATTCCTCATCTATTTTTCGCTCCCATACTCAGCCACTAAAGACCTCATCTATTTACCTATCGTATCAAAATTGTCCCCAAAGCACAATAATAAAGTAATAATCGGGAAGTTGTAAACCATGTAAAAAGGTATATGCAAGGATATAGTTTTTGATAGACGTGCTCAAATGGTATAAAATTATTTATACAAATCGTGCTTCTCCAAATCATGATTATATGAATTTAAGCCCTTAGCATCCGAATTATTTCCCCATAAGGGAGATTGGTGTTATAATAAATCAAAAGAAAAGTGTTAGCCAAAGAAACTTCTTATTCTGGATTACTTAAATAATACCCCAACGCAGTTTGGCTAATGTAGTGTCAACGTATTGACAGATAACATAGAGGCACAAATCATATGAAATCATTATTCAAAGAATTAAAAAAATATAGCCAACAAGATTATTATCCCTTCCACATGCCAGGGGGTAAGCGTAATCCAAAGCTAGATGCTACCGGGTTGCCTTATGGATATGACATTACAGAGATTGATGGTTTTGACAATCTACACCATCCCTTAGGATTAATAAGGGAATTAGAAAAAAGAGCATCTAAACTGTTTAATAGTGAGGAAACTGCTATCTCAATTAATGGCAGTACTGCTGGAATCCTAAGTGGAATAATGGGCTCCACCAACAAAGGAGACAAGGTATTAGTTGGCAGAAATAGCCATAAATCAGTGTATCATGGAATAGTCTTAAATGAGTTGATTCCAGTATATTTATATCCTGACTATGACCAAAAGATGGATGTGTTTTTCGGTGTTAGTCCATTAGAAGTGGAGAAACTGCTGGATGAAAATCCAGACATTAAAGCAGTAATTATTACCTCACCTACCTATGAGGGAGTTATCTCTGGTGTAAAAGAAATTGCTATAGCAGTGCATAAAAGAGGAATACCCCTGATAGTTGATGAGGCCCACGGTGCTCACTTAGGGTTTGGGGAAGGTCCTAGCAATTCGAATCTCCTAGGGGCAGATATTGTTATTCATAGTATTCATAAAACACTACCTGCATTAACTCAAACAGCCTTGGTTCATAAAAATGGAACCCTTGTTGATTGGCAAAAAGTAAAATTTTACCTACAGGTGTTTCAATCTACCAGTCCTTCATATATACTAATGTCAAGTATAGATGTTTGTATTTCTATGTTAGAGGAAGAGAGTATTGAAGGGGAGTTTTATGAGTATTACAAGCTTCTAATTGAAACAAGAAGAAGATTAGGGAAACTATTACATTTAAAATTATTTAAGCCTCGGCATTATGAATATGATATTTCCAAGATATTGATATCTACCAAAGGCACCAACTATACAGGACTAGAGCTATACAATGAACTACTTAATAAGTATAATTTACAAATGGAAATGGCAGCAGGTTCACACGTACTGGCTATGACATCAATTGCTGATACTAAAGATGGCTTTAACCGCTTAGTAGAAGCGTTAGAAGAGATAGATGAAAGGATTGAAAGAGGGCACATAGACCAGACGGGGTGGCAATTTCCTAAGATGGAGCAGGTATACAAGCCCTCTAAGGGATTGACAAATGCTAATGTAGTTAGAAAGGGAAGCAGATTTGTAAAAATAAGGGATAGCGAAAATTGTATTTCAAAAGAATTTGTCTATCTTTACCCTCCTGGCAGTCCCTTAATTGTACCAGGAGAACGTATTAACAAAAGGGCAGTGGAAATCTTGGAGCAATATAGTAAGCTAAAGTATGAAATAAAAGGAAATAATAAGCCAGGAGAAATAGAGGTGTTAGTTGATGGGTAAGATATTTTATATTATGGGAAAAAGCGCAACAGGAAAAGACACAATTTATAAAGAGCTGTTAAAGAGACTTGAAGACATAAGGACAATTACGCTATACACCACCAGACCAATTCGAATCGGAGAAAAGGATGGAGTGGAGTACCATTTTGTAGATGAGAATAGATTAGAAGAGCTTATGGAACAAGGAAAGGTTGTTGAAGTTCAAACTTTCTACTCTGTGTATGGAGCGTGGAAATATTTTACCGTTGATGATGGCCAGATAGATTTAGATAGCGGCAATTATCTAGGACTTGGAACCTTAGCTTCATATAACGAGGTGAGAAAATATTTTGGTAAGGAAAACCTAGTCCCTATCTATATTGAAGTTCCAGATGGAGAGAGACTTATTCGAGCTGTTGGCCGGGAAGAGAAGCAAAAAGAGCCTAATTATGAAGAAGTGTGCCGCCGCTTTTTAGCAGATAGTGAAGATTTTAATGATGAAAAACTAGAACAAGCAGAAATAAAAAAGCGTTTTCAAAACAAAGACTTAGAAAAATGTATAGAGGAAATAGAAGAATACATAGAGCAACTAAGAGCATGAGAAGGCAAATTGAGGTCACTACTTGGAGAAGTCCTATAGCGAATCTCAAAATGTCTAAGATAAGGATTGGATGATTAGGAGGCAAAATCAATGAACACATTAGAAGCTATAAAGAACCGAACCAGTTACCGAGGTAAATTTAAAGATGTTAAAGCACCTAGGGAAGATCTGATTAAAATCATGGAAGCAGGCTTGGCAGCACCATCTGGCTGCAATACACAGACAACAAGTTTAATTGCAGTGGATGATGAAAAAGTTATGGCAAAATTACAGGATGTGTTAAAAGCAAATGGACTAAATATTAAGTTACCTCCTGCAATCATATGTGTACTAACTCAGGAAATTATTGCTTACAAGGACAAATGTTTTAATATCCAAGATTATTCTGCAGCCATCGAAAACATGCTGTTAGCCATAATTGATCTTGGGTACCAAAGCTGCTGGTACGAAGGTGAAATTACTGACAAAGACAATATAGGCAGGAAGATGGCGGATGTATTAGGAGTTCCTAAGGATTACGATTTAATTTGCTTCTTACCTGTTGGAGTGGCAGATGGGCCTCTTAACTATGTGAAGAAAAAACCGTTTAATGAAAGAGCTTGGTTTAACCACTTCAACAATATTTAGCGAGAATTCCCCCATCCTCTACATCCTCTACAGGTGGTGGGATGAGTCGCTTTTTAAAAAAAACACCTATGATGAGAGCAAATATGATATACTTATCTATGGACTTATTATGCTCTCTTATCACAGGTAAGGAGAGGAAAATCACTAAATTACGCCAAAAGGATGACACCATGAATAGTTTTAAAGACATTATAGGGCAAGACCAGATTATAAACTATATATCAAAGGCCATAAGCAAGAACACTTTAGCTCATGCATACATACTGACTGGGGAAAAAGGCTCTGGAAAGAGAATGATTGCCAGTTTATTTGCTATGTTTATTCAATGTGAGCAAAAAGAAGTTGATAAGGATGTGTGCGGCCAATGTAAATCATGTAAACAGTCCATGGGCAATAACCAACCAGATATTATCCGCATCACCCATGAGAAGGCAAACACAATATCTGTAGAGGATGTCCGCACCCAAATTAATAATACTGTGGATATTAAACCTTACAGTAGTCCTCATAAAGTGTACATTATTGAAAATGCGGAGCTGATGACAACCCAAGCTCAGAATGCTCTATTAAAGAATATTGAAGAGCCACCAGGGTATGCAGTTTTTTTACTACTTACCCAAAATATGGAGATGCTTCTTCCTACAATTAGGTCTCGGTGTGTTATCTTAAAAATAAGAAATATTAGAGATGATCTAATCAAACAACATCTTATGGATAAGATGAGCATCCCAGAGAATCAAGCCAATTTATGTGTTGCTTTTGCAGCAGGTAATATCGGTAGAGCAATTAAATTGGTTGAATCCGAGCAATTTGACAAAATGAAAAATGAAGTGATACATTTGGTGACTAATATAGGCCACATGGAAACCGAAGAAATATTTTCTGTAGTAAAGAAAATGCAAGAATATAAGCCATTCATAGTTGATTACCTGGATCTTATGGCGGTATGGTACCGAGATATATTGGTTTACAAGGCAACAAAAAATATGGATGTAGTTATTTTTAAAGAACAAATGTGGCAGGTAAAGCAAAAAGCCACCACCTCATCATATGGTGGGATTGAGAGAATTATTGGGGCCATCGAAAAAACAAAGGAACGTTTGAAGGCCAATGTGAATTTTGAATTAGCTATGGAGCTATTACTATTAACAATGAAGGAGAATTAATTAATGATAAAGGTAATAGGCGTTAGATTTCGCATCGCTGGTAAAGTATATTACTTTGCACCTGGGAAACTGGAGATTAAAAAACAAGATTATGTCATCGTCGAAACAGCACGAGGAGTGGAGTTTGGACGAGTGGTAGCAGGGCCAATGATGGTAACGGAAGAAGAAATTGTACAACCGTTAAAATCTGTAATTAGAATTGCCACCGAGGCGGACAAGAAAAAGGAAGAGGCCAATCGGGAAAAGGAAAAAGAGGCCCTTAAGATTTGTAAAGAAAAAGTTCTTAAACATGAGTTAGAGATGAAACTTATAGATGCTGAATACACTTTTGATAACAATAAAGTGTTGTTTTACTTTATTGCAGAAGAAAGAATTGATTTTAGGGAATTAGTAAAAGACTTGGCAGCTGTCTTTAGAACTCGAATTGAACTAAGGCAAATAGGGGTTCGAGATGAAACCAAAATCCGTGGAGGAATAGGTATTTGTGGACGGGTTTTATGTTGCAACACCTATTTAACTGAATTTTCGGCGGTATCTATTAGAATGGCCAAGGAGCAAAACCTTTCTCTTAACCCCTCTAAGATATCCGGGGTTTGTGGACGTTTAATGTGCTGTCTGACTAACGAACAAGAAACTTACGAGGAACTAAACAGAAGACTACCAACCATAGGAGATGTTGTAAAGACACCAGAAGGTTTGGCAGGAATAGTTCAATCATTAAGTGTATTAAGACAACGGGTAAAACTGATTGTAACCCTTGAAAATGATGAAAAGGAAGTTCGAGAATACGAATCGTCAGAGTTATTATTTAAAGCAAAAAGTAAGAAAAATAAATTAACCAAAGAAGAATTAAAGGAACTAGAGATATTAGAAGAGCTAGAAAAAATGAAATAGAGTGATTATGCAATTATGGAGAATAATATTAACATTGAATTAAATCCCCAGGAGCGGCTAGATGACTTGCAGATAAAAGGCTATAAAATAATCCAAAACCCCAAAGGCTTTTGTTTCGGAATCGACGCTGTGTTATTGTCAAATTTTGTTAAAGTGAAAAAGGGCGAACGGGTTTTGGATTTAGGAACAGGAACAGGGATTTTGCCCATTTTGCTAGCTGGTAAAACTGAGGGGGAACATTTTACAGGATTAGAAATTCAAAAAGATAGCTTTGATATGGCCAAGCGCAGTGTCAGCTTAAATGGTTTAAACCATCGAATAGAAATAGTTGAAGGAGACATTAAAAAGGCCAGGCAGAAATTAACGCCAGCCTTTTTTGATGTTATTGTCACTAATCCTCCTTATATGCTATCAAACCAAGGACTAAAAAACACAAATGATGAAAAAACCATAGCTCGTCATGAGATTTATTGCACTATAGACGATATCTTAAGAACTAGCATGGAATTACTCCAAGATAGAAAAGGTCGTTTTTATATGATTCATCGGCCTTTCCGATTAGGAGAGATTTTATCAAAAATGAATAAGTACAAAATAGAAGTAAAACGATTGCAGTTTGTTCATCCAAGTATTGATAAAGAGCCGACAATGGTGTTAATAGAAGGCTTTAGAGGTGGTAAGCCAGGAGTGATAGTAGAGGCTCCTATTATTGCCAATGAGGTTGAGCCAACAAATTGACAATCACCAATGGAATTAATTATGGAGGCAATATGTCTGGAACACTGTACCTATGTGCAACCCCAATTGGAAATTTAAAAGACATTACCTTAAGGGTAATTGAGACCTTAGAGTCGGTGGATTTAATTGCTGCTGAGGATACTAGAATTAGTATAAAGCTGTTAAACCATTTTAAGATTAACACTCCCATGACTAGTTATCATGAGCACAACAAATACGAAAAAGGGGAGCAGTTAATTGAAAGACTTTTAAATGGCGAAGATATTGCC
>JGI20163J15578_10000212_pt1 | contig 24117 bp, 20 predicted proteins | sample TergutCu122P1_FD_15578 | JGI IMG/M metagenome (IMG submission 15578)
GAGAACACGGAGAGAGGGAAAGGGGGGTTTTCCTCTGTGACCTCTTTGCCTCTGTGAGGGATAAATCCTTAAGTTGTTGACATTACTGATATCAGGGGGTAACAGAACATTAAGCAATCACCTGTATTTTACCACAACAAAGTGCCGAAAGGCGGTATAAAGTGAAAATAAATTTACCTAGTCATGTGCAATTTATCATCAACACCCTGGAAAGTGCGGGCCACGAGGCCTTTATTGTTGGCGGCTGTGTGCGGGATGTTTTACGCGGCGTTACGCCAAAAGACTGGGATGTGGCCACATCTGCAACACCGCAGCAGGCCAAAGTTTTGTTTGTGCGCACTGTTGACACGGGCATAAAACACGGCACAATAACGGTTTTGCTTGACGGGCAGCATTATGAAGTTACAACCTACCGCATAGACGGCGAATATTTGGACAGCCGCCGCCCGGAAACTGTGGAGTTTGTAAGCAGTATAGAGGAAGACCTTAGCCGCCGGGATTTTACCATGAATGCAATCGCCTACAACCCAAACAAGGGGTTTGTAGACCCATTTGATGGGCAAAATGACATAAAAAATGAATTAATCCGCTGTGTAGGCGACCCCGTTCACCGCTTTACGGAAGATGCTCTGCGAATGCTGCGGGCAATAAGGTTTTCCGGTACTACAGGTTTTGCAATTTGCCCGGCTTTGCTGGAAGCCATAAATAAATTAAAACACAATCTGGCCAATGTAAGCCCGGAAAGAATCCGCGAGGAATTAACAAAACTTATTATGTCACCCCATACAGAGGCTATGAGCTTCCTGGAATCAACGGGCTTGATGCGCTTTGTACTGCAAGGCAGAGATTATGACGGAACTTATTTTGAATTACTAAAAAAATGTCCGTTTAACGAACCAATGCGTATGGCATTGTTTATAGAATGGACACGTAAGGACTGCCAAAAATTATTGCGTGACTTGCGCTTCGACAATAAATCTATTAAAGAAATATCCACATATGTGGATAGACTGCATAATTCGATGAAATGTGACCGCTACGAAATAAAAAAAATCCTGCGGGATGTACCGCAAGGTGTGTTTAATAACTTGTTAACCTTGAAAACGGTTGTTTACCCCGGCAAGGCACAGTTACTGGCAAGCATCCGCCGCGAAGCGGCAGACATCTACAATAAAGGCGAGTGCTTTACCCTCCGTGACCTTGCCATAAACGGCAGCGACCTTGCCGCCCTTGGTATCCCTCGGGGCAAGGGGATGGGCAGCATATTAGAAGCCCTGCTGGACATGGTAATGCGTACCCCGGGCCTAAACACAAAAGACGTGCTGGTAAAAAAACTGCCGGAACTATGCCCGGAAATCTTTCCTAACATAAATATCAACTAATCTACCGTTTGCGTCAAACAGCCAAGTTGCTCTGGCCTCGTAGTTAAGGAAAATAAAATATCTTACAGACCCAAGCCTGGTTTCCATGGCCTGCCGCGCGTCCCGTGTCTCAAGCTCATATATGTCGATGTAATCGGGGATGCTGTGTAGAATGTCACGAAGCGGGTCTACATTGGTCCATCGCCCGTGGCCGTTTATTACATCGGCCACTTCTTCTATTGTCATTCCGATAGTAGTGCTGCCCAAAAGAGCTGCCCGTATTTCTGTGGGCTGTCTGCGCAGTGGGTTAATTATTATCGCGGTGTTAAGCAAAACAACTGCCATAAGAAAATAGGTTAATTGGATGCGCCCTTTGCGCTTCCTGTCCTTAATTTCATCCTGCTCGGTTTTTAGCAGCAGCATTACCAATGCCGCCAGCAAAGCCAGTATAAATACACCCAGCACTGTCAACCGCATAGGCAGCAACATGAAATTAGTTAGCAAAAACAGCGCGGTTATAAACATCCACATTACAATTTTCATAGCCTTTCCTCCTATTTCATCACTCGCCGTGCAATGCCCATGGCCGCCCTATACCACCAGGGTTCCATACGCTTTTGTACATCTTTCAGCCGTTCAGTTATGGCAATTTCTTGCGGGCAGGCTTTTTCACACTTGCCGCACTTAGTACAATCCCGGACAGAGAAATCTTTTTTCATACCGCCGCTGGTAATGGCATATTGGGCAATTCCTGTGTACCTGTTTATCGCGTAAGAAGAATTGTAAGCCATAAAGCAGTCTGGTATGTTTATGTTTACAGGGCAGGGAAGACAGTAATTACACCCGGTACAGGGTATTTTGTACGTGGCAGAAAATATTTCCGCCGCTTTTTCTATTACAGCCAGCTCATCTTCGGCCATGCTGTCCGGCAAGGAACTTGCGGCAAGGGCAGCGTTTTCTGTTAATTGCTCTATTCGGTTCATGCCGGACAGTACAAGGGTAACCTCCGGCTGGTTCCACAGCCACCGCAGTGCCCAGGAAACGGGTGAAGCATTCGGGTTCTTTTCTTTTAATATTTTTGCCGCGTCACCGGGTAGATCCTGCGCCAGCCGCCCGCCAAGTAAAGGCTCCATTATAAAAACGGGAATGCCTTTGGAATGGGCATATTTTAGCCCTGCCGCTCCTGCCTGATAATTCACATTAATGTAATTGTATTGGATCATGCAAAAATCCCAATCGTGGGCATCTATCAGCTTTGTAAACGCGTCTTTGGCCCCATGGAAGGAAAAGCCCATCTGCTTTATTTTACCTTGCCCGCGCTTCTCCAACAGCCATTTTTCAATACCTAAATTACACGCACGTTCCCAGTCCGCAAGCTTTGTCATATTATGCATGAAGTAATAATCTACATAATCGGTTTTTAGCCGCTGTAGTTGTGTATTAAAAAGCCTGTCAAAATCTTCGTAGCTGTGACATTTAAAAAGTGGCAGTTTTGTGGCGATGTAAACTTTGTTGCGTACCTTGTTTTTGTCAAGTACATAGCCCAAGGCTGTTTCACTGCCCGGATAAATGTACGCTGTGTCAAAAAAATTAATGCCCAGGTTTATTGCTTCCATTATTAGTGCATCGGTTTTTTGCAAGTCGGTATTACCCAGTGTCCCGGGAAAACGCATACAGCCCATGCCAAGGACAGGAAGCTTGTTGCCGGATTTATTATCAAGTCTGTATTGCATGAATTAAGACCCCTCTTCATAAGTAATTTACATCGTGGTGTTTTTGATTTGCGTAAATGGTTGACGATGTATCCATTTTATAGTAACTTGTTTGTACTTGCAATATGAAAGAGGTGCGATGATGGTTACGAAAATAGTTTTTACAAAAATGCACGGCTGCGGCAATGATTACATTTTCTTCGACGGTGCGGATATTCAAGACCCGCAAAGCCTGGCGATAAAATTAACAAACAGGAATAAATCCATTGGCGGCGACGGAATAGTGCTGGTTTTGCCATCAGAAACGGCAGACGCTAAAATGCGGATGTTTAACGCCGACGGCAGCGAAGGGCTAATGTGCGGCAGCAGTATCCGCTGTTTAGGAAAATATTTATTCGACCATGGAATATGTAAGAAATTGCAGATGGAAATTGAAACGGCAAGCGGTATGAAAAAAATATCACTGGAAGAAACCGACGGCATTATCACAGATGTACAGGTGGATATGGGTCCCGCAATATTACATCCAAAGAAAATTCCCGTGGCTTTAACCGGTGAAATGGCGGTGGCCCGCAAAGTAAATATCGGTGGAAATTTTTACGAGATAACATGCCTGTCCATGGGTAACCCCCATGCGATAATTTTTAACGATGACATAGACCACTTTGATTTGCAGGCGGTGGGTTCTGCTTTTGAGGCATCGGAGCTTTTCCCGGAAGGCATTAACCTGGGAGTAGTGCAAATGATAAACCGCCGCCACATTCGTATGCGCGTGTGGGAGCGCGGTACAGGCGAAACAATGGCCAGCGGCACCGGTGCCTGCGCGGCAGCAGTTGCCGCAGTATTAATGGGCTATGCGGAAAAAGACACCGATATAACTGTGTGCCTGGAAGGCGGCACGTTAATAATCAAATACACAGACGACGCGGTATACCTAACCGGCGACTGCGCCACATCATACGAAGGGGTTGTAACAATATGAAAGAACTGATACTAATTTTAGATTTTGACGGGCAATATAGGGAACTTGTGGCCCGCATGGTGCGGGATTTTAATGTTTACGCGGAAATATTGCCCGGGGATGTGTCTGTTGACAGAATACGGGCTACAAACCCAATTGGCATAATAAATGTAGGCAAGCCCGCCGGGGGTGCCGCAAGTCTGGATATCCCTCAAATTACAATACACGGCGGCAAAATTAACAGCGATGAGTTGCATAGCTTCCTATTTAACCAATGTGGCGCGAAGGGCGAATACCGCTTGGAAGATTACATTCATAACCAGCTGGAGCAAATCCGCCAAACCATAGGCACCGAAAGAGTACTGCTTGCCCTTTCCGGCGGGGTGGATTCTTCTGTTTTGGCGGCATTGCTGTCTAAAGCCATACCCGGCCAGTTAACCTGCGTGTTTGTAGACCAAGGCCTGATGCGCCTTGGGGAAAGTGACTCCATCGAAGAAATTTTCTCTAAACACGACCTGGACTTTATCCGCGTAAATGCCGCCGACAGGTTTTTGGCAAAACTTAAGGGCATAACCGACCCGGAGCAAAAGCGAAAAATTATCGGTGAAGAGTTTATCCGCGTATTTGAAGAAGAAGCCAAAAAGCTGGGACGCATACCCTTCCTGGCCCAGGGCACAATTTACGCCGACATTGTAGAATCCGGCGGCATACACGGCGAAACAATAAAAAGCCACCACAATGTTGGCGGCCTGCCGGAAAATTTAGATTTTGACCAACTTGTAGAGCCCCTTTCCGGCCTGTTTAAAAACGAAGTGCGCAAAGTAGGAACAATGCTGGGCTTGCCCCCAACCTTAGTAAACCGCCAGCCCTTCCCGGGGCCCGGTCTTGCCGTGCGTGTAATGGGCGAGGTAACATTCGAGAAATTGGAGATACTGCGCAAGGCAGACGCCATTGTGCGGGAAGAACTGGACAAGCTGGACCCACGCCCAAGCCAGTATTTTGCTGTGCTGACAGATACATTTTCCGTTGGTGTAAAAGACGGCGTCCGTACCTACGACCCGGTGCTTGCCATACGGGCCGTAAATACCCAAGATTTTATGACAGCGGCCTATACGCCAATCCCCCATGACGTGTTGGGCAGGCTGGCGGAACGGATTTCCGGCGAAGTGGACGGGGTGAGCAGAGTTGTTTATGATATTTCAAGTAAACCGCCCGGTACGGTGGAATGGCAATGAAAAAAATGTAAAGAGTTGTCGAGATAGGATTGATGACGATTAGGTGGTTTTCAAGTTCTTATTGATATGATTGCACCTGACAGCGATTATGCCGCAGATTGGAGCGCAGGAAAGACAAATTAACATTGGGGTTGGCAGCCATTTATCCAAAACAGGCCACATTGAAGGCTGCCCCCCAACATAAGGTTTATCTATGTCTGACTCTCTCCTGCTTCCATCATTATTACCACTCTTTTACACAGTATGGTGTACATATCATATTGTCAAGAAATATTCTGTTTACCAGGAACATCGCGGAGAATTGAGCAGAGACTACCCAATGTCCTCAGAACTGAGATACGAAATATCTACAAAATCCGGCAAACGGACATTGTGTTTTTCGATGTACTTTTGACAGGAATTTTTAACAGCTGAGAGTACTTCCTTATCAGAAATAATTATAAGGCTGAACTTGAAATTGCGATTAGATGTGTTTACATAATTTTGACCGTCCAATTCGATGCGCTTTAATGTATTTTGCAATAATGCCGACGGGTTAAGAGATTTCCAATGCTTTATCTCAAACAATAAATCGGTATTGCCCTTTTTGGAAATTGCGACAATGTCGTATTCGCTTTTGCCGATACGGACATTTTGGGTAACTGTGTACTTGTGGGATAGTTGATTTTTTACAAATTTAAAGTATCGTTCCTCCATGTTCATAGCGTCCAAAATAGCCCTCTTTTGCGAGTCTACGGTTATTGGCCCGTTTGCTTCGCTGTCTTCATACACTTCATCAATAATGCGTTCTACAACTTCCGGGGTGGTAAGTTTTTCGATATTGGTCCGCTTCATTTTTGTTTCCAAACGTGTCTGTTCATCTATTTCTTTTTGCAGCAAATACCATTTGCGGCCACCATAAAGTACGCATGTGATCCCCAGCAAAAATATAATCAAACAAAACCATGGGAATACCGAATTGACGATGCTCAGCATTCTAGCTCTATTTTCTAGTGACAGCAACGACAGTTCTGACAGCTGCAAGTATTCGACTTGACTGATTAAAATATCGTATGAACCGGTAAACAGTTGATGAATACCTATTATCGGGGCCGCTATAAATATTGCCCCTATCGAAACCAAAAATTTATAAAAACTATCGTATTGGAGCTTTTCCATTGACACTGTCCTCCTTCAACCCCGTCTCCCTCACCACATTCAGCTCCTCGGCAGACATAAGTCCGGCCTCGTACAAGTTCAAATACTCCTGGGAAACGGTTGCGTTAAATATCAACAAATCGTCGGAATTTATTGTAACAGGTACACCATAGTCATACAATGTCCGAATTTGATGGGTTGCGTAGCTTTTGGTATTGCTCAGCAAAATATTGCTTGTGGGGCACACATTAAGCTGCACTTTATGCCTTGCCAGCCAGTTCATTATTTGTGGCGATTCTGCCGCCGCAATACCGTGCTGTACTTGGTCAAGTTCCAGTTCTTCTGCATAGCGCAGCACATCGTCCGGGCCGCCAAACTCGCCAATATGGGCTTTTACAGTCAAGCCGTGTTGGCGGGCTTTGTGGCTCATGGTTTTCATGTCACTCATGGTCATTGTGTTTTCAATAGCGTAATCCACAATGTCAATGCCTTTAAACCAGTTCGCGCTAAATATTTCGTCAAGATTATCCAAGTCACCGGTACTCCACAGCAATAAATCCGGTAAAAACGTGGTTTCCGGTGTAAAAGCTTTGTGTAAGCCGTTCATAACAGCCGTGAAAATCTCCATCCCGCCCAGGTGGTAAACCTCGGCAACCCCGTAGCTCATTGCTAAAACGGAAATGTTATCTGCCTTTGCCTGTACAAATGCCGCGGCTACTCGCGGAATATAGCCGCTTTTGTCCGGGAAGTAGCATTTTATATTGTCGGCAATCCACCGGTCCATTTCCCGGACAGAGCTAAGCGGCGTGGTAAGCGGCGTCAACTTTGTGTTCAGCATTTTTTCTACATACGAAAGCCTGCCGCCGCGCCCAGCATGGCTGTGCAGGTCACTTTTGGGTACACTTTCAATTTCCGTAATGGATTTATTTTTTAATGCTTGGATAAATTTCGCGCTGTCCATTAATGATGCTCCCTTGCTAATTTTGAACTATTTTATCACACACTGTCTCTACGTGGAACAAATTCCTCTTGAGCATGGCTACCTTTACAGTGTATACTGGCATCAACTACATACGCAAAGGAGAACCATGCCATGGACAACCTGCTTATCATAGACGCCCATTGCGACACAATTACAAAAATAATGAGAACCGACGAGGAACTTTATGCCAACAGCTGCCACTTGGACGTGGCAAGGCTTAAAGAGTATCCTTCTTTCGTCCAGTTTTTTGCGGCGTTTGTGTCACCGGAATACTGCCCGGGCAACGCCTATACCCGCTGCGTGGATATTATCCGCAAGTTTGAAGCAGAAATGGCAAACAATAAAGAACATATTTGTCACGCTAAAAACTATCAGCAAATAATAGACGCCACAGACAATGGCAAAGTTGCCGCTGTTTTAACAATAGAAAACGGCGGGGCACTGGAAGGCAGCATTGCAAAGCTTGACAAATTCTACAACCTTGGGGTGCGCAGCATTTGCCTTACCTGGAACGGCAGTAACCAAATTGCATGCGGTGTTGGCGGCGACAATTTAACCGGCGGCCTTACGCCTTTCGGTTTTGATGTTGTACGCCGCATGAACGAACTGGGCATGTTGGTGGATGTATCGCATATTAATGAAGCAGGCTTTTGGGATGTAATAGGCGCAAGTGCTTCTCCGATAATCGCTTCCCATTCCAACTCCAAAAAAATGTGCAATCATCAAAGAAATCTTACCGATGACCAGTTTAAAGCCTTGTTAAAGAATAATGGGGTTGCAGGCATAAACCTGTGTGTGCCTTTCTTAAACGAAAGCGGCACAGCGGACATAAACGATATTTTGCGGCACATAGACTACTTTATGAGCCTTGGCGGCGAAAACCATGTTGGCCTTGGTGCAGACCTGGACGGTATATCCAAGATGCCGGAAAGTATAAATGGGGTCGAAAATATGGATACAATTTTTAACGGGCTGCTAAGCAAAAACTACACGGATGAACAGGTTAGGAAAATAGCCGGTTTAAATTTTCTACGGGTGTTAAAGGACGTTTTATAAACAAAAAATGGAGGTATGATTATGAAGGTTCAACAAGCGTTACCGCTTAGTAACGTAACAATCAACGACGGTTTTTGGTCGTCTATCCAAAACCTTGTAATCGATTTTGTCATCCCTTATCAGAAAGATATTATGGAAGACAAAATCCCCGGTGTGGAGAAAAGCCACGCGGTGCAAAATTTCCGCATTGCGGCGGGGGAAGTGGAAGGCGACTTCCAAGGCATGGTGTTTCAAGACAGCGATTTTGCAAAATGGCTGGAAGCCGTGGCCTATGCCCTTAGTGTGCGTCCGGACCCGGATTTAGAAAAAACCGCCGACGAACTGATTGACCTTATTGGCCGCGCTCAGCAGCCGGACGGTTACTTGAACACATATTTTATTGTAAAAGAACCGGATCGCAAGTGGCAAAACTTGCACGAATGTCACGAGCTGTACTGCGCCGGACACATGATAGAAGCCGCTGTAGCGTACTACTTGGCAACGGGCAAAGACGCGTTTTTAAACATAATGCGCCGTAAAGCGGACTTAATTTGCAGCCGTTTTGGGGAAGGTAAAACCCGGGGCATCCCCGGCCACCAGGAAATAGAACTGGCACTTATCCGCCTTTACGGTGTTACCGGCGAAAAATCTTACCTGGAAACCGCCGAGTACTTCCTTAACGAGCGTGGCAAAGACCCAAGCTTTTTTGCGGAAGAAATTAAACGCCGTGGCTGGCACCACTGGGGTAACCGCGAGAACAGAGAATACGCCCAAAACCACTTGCCCGTCAGGGAACAGACAGAAGCCGTGGGACACTCTGTACGCGCAGTGTATATGTATGCAAGTATGGCGGCACTGGCCGCGCAAAATAATGACGAAAGTTTGTTAAAAGCTTGCCGTGTTCTTTGGGGTAACATTGTAAATAAGCGAATGTATGTAACCGGCGGTATCGGCTCTACAGCCCATGAGGAAGCTTTTACTGCAGATTATGACCTGCCCAATGACACAATTTACGCAGAAACATGCGCGTCTATCGCCATGGTATTTTTTGCCCGCTACATGCTGGAAACAGAAGCAAAAGGCGAATACGCGGATATTATGGAGCGGGAACTATATAACGGCGTGTTAAGCGGCATGCAGCTTGACGGCAAGCGCTTCTTTTATGTAAACCCGTTGGAAGTTGTGCCGGGCGTATCCGGCAAAATATCGCCATACAGGCACGTTTTGCCTAAGCGGCCAGAATGGTATGCCTGCGCTTGCTGCCCTCCAAATGTCAGCAGACTTCTTACGTCCTTGGGGCAATATGCCTGGGGTCAAAACAAAAACGGTATATTTATTCATTTATACATTGGCGGTGAAGCAAGCTTCGAGGATTTCGGCAAGGTTAGCTGTGAGTCAAACTACCCGTGGAGCGGCAACATGCGCTACACCGTAAGCCCAAAAACCGCAGGCGCGAAATTTTCTTTCGCAATTCGTATCCCGGCCTGGTGCAATAATTGGTCTGTATCCGTTAACGGAAGCTCTGCGGAATACGAACTAAAAGACGGTTACGCCTATATTTACCGGGAATGGAACTGCGGCGACATAGTAGAGCTAAGCCTTTCAACGGAGCCCCGGCGGATATACGCGAACACAAACGTGCGCGCAAATGTCGGCTGCGTGGCTGTTATGCGCGGCCCCCTTGTTTATTGTTTGGAAGAAGTAGACAATGGGTCAAATTTATCTGCCCTGCGGCTTCCCCGGGCAAGTGAAATTACAGCCAAAACTGAGAATATTGAGTTTGTGGGCAACGTAGTTGTGCTGGAGGCAGAAGGTACACGTTTGCAGTCTTGTGACGAGTTGTATAGCACAACACCGCCGGAAAGCAAACCCGCCTTACTTCGCGCGGTGCCGTACTACACATGGGGTAACCGGGTTAGCGGTGGTATGCGCGTGTGGATACATGAGTAGCCTTGTATGACGAACATACATTAAATCATCAGCGGAAGGATGGAAATTATTTATGAAAAGTGCCATTTTTAACGTACCAAAACCGGTAAATGAGGCTGTATTGTCCTACGCACCGGGCACACCAGAGCGTGCAGCAATAAAAAAAGAGCTGGAAAAGCAATCTGCAATGGTGGCAAAAATTCCCGTAGTAATAGGAGGGGAAGAAATCCATACGCAAAGGACGGCAAATTGCGTCATGCCTCACAACTATAGCCACATCCTTGGGGAATACTCCATTGCGGGCAAAGATGAACTTAAAGCTGCAATAGAAGCTTCGTTGTCTGCAAGGCAAAAGTGGTACGACATGCCTTGGGAGCATAGGGCAGCTATTTTCTTAAAGGCTGCAGACCTTATTTCCGGGCCTTGGCGGCACCGTATTAACGCGGCAACAATGCTTGGGCAAAGCAAAACAGTATACCAGGCGGAAATTGATTCTGCTTGCGAATTAGCGGATTTCTTGCGTTTTAATGTGTATTTTGCCCAAGAAATTTACAAGGACCAGCCAATTAGTTCGCCGGGTGTTTGGAATAGGGTGGAATATCGCCCATTGAGTGGTTTTATTGTGGCCATAAGCCCGTTTAATTTTACGGCAATTGGCGGAAACCTTCCCACCGCGCCCGCGCTAATGGGCAATACGGTTGTGTGGAAACCGGCGTCTACTTCTGTTTTGTCTAATTATTACGTCTTCCAAGTTCTAAAAGAAGCGGGCCTGCCGGATGGTGTTATAAATTTTGTCCCATGCGGCGGCAGGGATATAAGTGAACATGTAATAAGCGACCCAAGAATGGCTGGGCTTCATTTTACCGGTTCTACGGAAGTGTTTAGCCAAATTTGGACAAACGTAGGCAATAATATAAAACCTTATGAAAATTATCCGCGCCTTGTAGGCGAAACAGGCGGTAAAGACTTTATTTTTGCCCACAATAAAGCGCAAGTTGACCCGCTTGTTACAGCAATGGTTCGCGGTGCGTTCGAGTATCAAGGGCAAAAATGTTCTGCGGCTTCACGGGCATATATTCCGGAATCTTTATGGCCGCAGGTTAAAGAAAAATTGCTTATTGAAGTGGAAAAATTGCGTGTGGGTGACGTAAGAGATTTCCGTAATTTTATGGGTGCGGTTATTGACGGGAACGCATACAAATCTATTACCGGGTACATCGATTACGCACGGGATTCCCAAGACGCAGAAATTCTTTGCGGCAGCTATGATTCCTCTAAAGGCTGGTTTGTTTATCCTACTGTAATTCAAGCAAAAGTCCCCGGCTTTAAAACAATGCACGAAGAAATCTTTGGTCCCGTTTTGACTGTTTATGTGTATCCGGATAACGAATTTGACGCCGCGTTAGAAAGTTGTAAAACCGTATCACCTTACGCGCTGACAGGTGCAATTTTCTCGCAAGACAGGAGTGTGCTTGCGCATATGGAACGTGAACTTGCGGAAGCGGCAGGCAATTTTTACATCAACGATAAACCTACGGGTGCGGTTGTAGGCCAGCAGCCTTTTGGCGGCGGGCGTGCATCCGGCACAAATGATAAGGCCGGCAGTATACTTAATTTGCTGCGTTGGGTTAGCCCGCGCACTATTAAGGAAACCTTTGTTCCGCCTGTTGCGGTAGAATATTCTTTCATGGATGAAGAATAAAGTTCAAATTTACCCCCTGCTATCACATTGGCGAATGTGATAGCAGGGGGTAAAAAAATATTGTAACATTGAACATCTTGGTGTATCCTATTGATGATGACATAGTACTGGAAGGATGGACGCAATTTGGCAATATTAGACTTTTTCAAGAAAAAGCATACGGTACAGGATGTATTTTACGGTAATGTTTTAGAGCAATTAACATTATTGAAGGATATGGTCTGCAGGGTTGAAAATAAACAAAAGGAAATGGTTCTCCAATTAGAAGAAATAGACGAGGCAATTAATGGTGGCACAGAGGCATTACTTGCACCAATTGTGGCCATGGCAGACATTGTGTATGATTTTTACTATTTTTCGCAAAAAGATGCTGCTTTAAGCCCGCAAGCGCAAATGATGTGGGGCAGCGTAAAAGAAAATTTATCTGACGCGGGAGTTGTATTACTGGAACCCATAAACGAATACTTTAACTATAATTTACACATAGCCCATAGCACAGTATCCTATTCAAATTTGCCGCATGAGTGTATAATCGGAACTTTAAAATGTGGATATGTGTATGAAAATAAAATATTGCGCCGTGCCACAGTGGTGGTTAACAGGCTTACTCAGGAGGATATTTGAAATGATGGTTGGCATTGACTTTGGGACATCAACATCTGAAATTGCGTATGTAAACGAGCAAGGAAGGCTTGTTTTAGTTCCTAATCACGAGTATGAATTTATCACTCCGTCTGTAGTGCATATTGCACAGTGTGGCACAGTAACGGTAGGCCGCGAAGCGAAAGAACGCGCTTTATTAGAGCCGGAGTGTACGTTTTTAGAGGTAAAGCGTCTTTTTGGGCAGGATGTTACGCTAACTGCCTGGGGGAAATCGTATTCTCCTGTAGACATAGCAGCCATGATTATCAAGTATTTGGTAGACTGTGCAGAATCGCATATAGGCAGCAAAGTAGACTCTGCAATTATAACTGTACCGGCATATTTTACCGATGCTCAGCGAAAAGACGTAATTGCCGCCGGTAATGCTGTAGGCCTAACAGTAGAGCGTATAATTAATGAGCCTACAGCCGCAGCATTAGATTATGGTGTAAACCATATGGATGAATGTAAAAATATATTGGTTTACGATTTGGGCGGCGGGACTCTTGACGTAACCGTACTGGAACTATTCGAGGGCGTGGTGGATGTTAAAGCAAGCTGCGGCAATAGTACTTTGGGAGGAAAGGACTTTGACCAAGCTTTAATAGATCATATTTGCAACAGTATAAAAAAGAGGGACAGAGTCGATGTAACAACTGATGTCCGTGCCATGATGCGTATTAAGCTTGCGGCCGAGACGTGTAAAATTGAGCTTTCGAGCAGGGATGAGTACCGGGTTAATTTACCATTCTTATTAAGTGATAAAAATGATATTCCTGTCGGTTTTTCTTCTATTATATCACGTAAAAGTTTTGAAGGTATGATACGCGAGCTTATATTTTCCACAAAAACGCAAATAGATATGGCCCTTGGAGACGCGAATATAACAGCGCAGGAAGTAGATTTGGTTCTGTTGGTTGGCGGTAGTACCCGCACTCCAATTGTTGCAAGTTTTTTGGAAGAGCATTATGGTTTCAAGCCCGAGTCTTCTATAGATGCAGACCTGGCTGTTGTGCGCGGCGCGGCTATTCAGGCCGGGGTACTAAGCGGTGTACTGGGCGAAGATACAATTGTGTTAACGGATATATGTCCATATAGTTTAAGCACCGCCGTGTTAAGAAGTACAGGCTTTATTAGAGTAGGTTTGTACTGCGACATATTAATTCCACGAAACACTACTTTGCCGGCAGAGTTTTCAAAGCTGTACCGCACGTCTTCAGATAATCAAACGGAAGTGCATATTTCGGCATACCAAGGCGAAAGTGAAGTCCCGGAAGAGAATTACCTGCTTAATCAATTTGTTTTAAGCGGTATACCAAAAGGTAAGGCAGGTAAGGAAAAAATAAACATTAAATTCGCGTACGACTTAAACGGCATACTTAAAGTTAGTGCGGAAATTGCATCTACAGGCAAAACCGCGGCAGTTGCCGTAAACACTGCCGAAGTAGGCGAAAATATGGATTTAACCGCTTGGAAAAGCGCGGACGCAGTAAACAAATATCGAAAAATAATAAATAAGGCAGACAGGCTTATAAAGATACATGGCGAGGCTGCAGACGAAATAGAGACTGCCGCCAACGAGCTAAAAAAGGGCTTGATTTTAAACTGGGATGCGGGAATTTTGGAAAAACTAGAGAGTGATTTGATAGACGCGATAGATCTTTTAGAAGAATAGAGGCACGCAATGAATTATTATCAAGTACTTGGTGTATCACAAGATGCAGACCCTTTAGAAATAAAACGCGCTTATTATTCAGCTGTAAAAAAACATACCCCGGATAAGGATCCGGATGGTTTTAAGACTGTACGCACAGCATATGAAACACTTTCGAAGTCTGCCGCACGTGCGGAATATGACCAATACTTCACCAAGGGTGTTTCAGACGTGGAACAGCAAGAGCTGCTGGCCGTACGCGATTTATTTGCCAGGAATCAGTTCAAGCAGATAATTGACATTCTTACCGAAGGAAAAAAGCCAAAATCGGACAGTGTAGAAATTAATCTGGTTTTGGCCGAGACATACCTTCGTATCGGAAAGTCCGGTATGGCAGAAACTATTGTTAAAAAAATCTTAACTGACAATCCACGTAATACCGATGCTATACGAATTAGGGCTCTTGCGTGTATTCAAAAAGGGCATACCAAAAAAGCGCGGGAGTATTTTCTGCACGCAATTGATATTGATCCCGGCAGCCCATCAATATGGTTAGAATACGTGAATTATTTACGTGCGTTTAAATCATGGCTGGTAGCCGAGGAGATAAATCGCGCATTCGATTATAACAAAAGCGTTTTTAAAGACAATTACGCGCTCTATCTGTTTGGCTGTGCTTACGCACTTGAAAACGATTTGCCGGACCGGGCTTGTGAACATATGTCCCGGTATGTCGATGGTGTAATTAATGATAAGGATATGGATAGAAAAATATATGTCGATATTCTAAAGGCATTGCATAAACTCTCCCATGAACACATGCTCCGCGATATAATTTCAAAAGCTGTGCCTGTTCTTATAAAAAGCAGGCATAGGCGTGATGAAGACGCAGAACTTATTAGTAAGCTGGAAAACGGCCTTGTATTGTCAACATTGTCTGCAGATGACCGTATTCACGAAGTTGTTGTGGATCTTACGGAACTTCTTATGGATTTTGATGGCTGTGAAGAATGTCAAAATAACAGGCATTCCATGGAGCTGTATATAATACAAGAGTTACAGGCTATACGTCCATGTATCCGTGTACTGCAGCGCGAATATCCGGAACTCTTCAAACTTAACTCTAAATTTTACATGGATGTACTGGATGCAAAAAAAGAAGAGTCTCTTCAAAACAGTGCGGTGAAAAAATATCGCAAGTTGGCAAAAAGCGGGTTTCTTGATGATACTGACATCGTGAAAACCGCACTTGAACAGCCATTTGTGCGGGAAGCCGCAAAGGTTGGAAGAAATGAACCTTGCCCATGTGGAAGCGGTAAAAAGTATAAAAAATGTTGTGGTCTATAAAGCGCGGCTGTGTAAAAAAAATGCCGCCCTTTGCAGTATATGAACGGTATGTGAACGATATGTAAAATTTATCGTACCGGTGTCCACAACATGGCAAAATCTGTTATACTGTAGGAGTTGTGATTACAAAAAACGGAGGAAAAAGATGAAAAGTAAAAAAATGTTGATATTGGGGATTTTGGCGTTGCTTACGTTGCTGTTAATTTCGGCCTGTGGCGGCAATTCCAATAACGGGAATGGCCGTGAAAGACAGCACGAAAGCACGTCAGAAAGCAACAATCAAACCGTCGGTGCCAATGCAGGTGTATCCGGTTCAGCAGACAGTGAATTTTTCTTTAGCGACGGCCTTGACGAAAACGGCTTTTGGCAAGGCATAGCTGTTCTTGATTACGTAGAACTGTTTAATTATCAAGCATTCCCTATTCCCGCAGAAGTTTACCAAGTTTCAGATACAGCCATCCAAAATGTAATTGATGATATTTTGTCGCAAGCGGCTCAGCAGCGTATAACAGACCGCCCGGTTGCAGATGGCGACTTAATAAACATAGACTTTGTGGGAAGTGTTGACGGCGTTGAGTTTGACGGAGGCAATACTTTTGGCGCGGGAACCTATGTAACAGCAGGCAGCCCGGAATTTATAGATGACTTTTTACATCAAGTAATTGGTCATATGCCGGGCTCGGTTGTAAATGTAGAAGTAGCGTTCCCGGATGACTATTTTGAAGCGTCACTTGCCGGTGCAGAAGCCCTGTTTGTTACAACAATCAATTACATTGCCGGTAGGCCGGAATTAACAGATGAATTTGTTTTTGAAAATTTTGCACACTTGGAGGGAATAGAAACAGTTGACGATTTAATCAACGATATCCACAATTTTTTTCAAAGCAACGCCATTATAGATTACTTGTACAATTATATGATGACGCAAGTTGTTGTCCGCTCTATTCCGGATAGTGTAATGAGATACCATGAACAGGCAATGCTGCAGCAAGCGGCCGATCAAGCAATGCAGTTTGGCATGGATTTGGAAACGTTCCTTAGTATGCAAGACTTTGACACAGTAGAAGACTTTTTTGAAGATAACCGCGAAAACATTCAAATGAACGCAAGGCTCTCATTGGTGCTGCAAGCTGTAGCAGAAGATGCGGGCATTACCGCAACCATTGATGATGTTGCACAATTTTTCATTGAAAACATGGGCACAGACGATTTTTCTATGTTTGAAGAAATGTATGGGCTGCCATGGTTGAAACAATTTATCCGCAACGATAAAGTTATAGACTACATCCGTGAGCGGGTTGTGGTTGTGTAGTTTAGTGAGTTTTGCCTACCGCAAATTTGACATATATAAAACATGCTGTTATACTTTCCCTGCAACTAATTATTTTTGAAAGAGGGTCTGTCTTATGAGTGCAAGCATGGTATCGGTGATAAAATCATAAAACCGCATACCGGGCGCGATATGTAAAAGCAGGGCATTGTTTTACACTGCCTGTGTTTTTTGCATACTGCTCATTAGCAACCTTTTTTGAATACTGCCGTTTGTGGGGTACGATAAGGTCGTACTTTTTTTGTATTATTATGCTTTATACAATGCCGCAGATAAGTAGCTTTCTTAAGGTTACTTGTTTGCGGCATTTTCGCGTCAAAAAATATTTTAAAAAAATCAAAATTATGGAGGAACTAACATCAAATGAACGATTTTAAGACACTGGAGTTTGACAATATATTAGAAGAATTATCAAACCATGCGGTTTCAATGGCCGCAAAAGAGCGATGTAGGGCTGTTAAACCGGCAAACGATATTGCCGAAGCCACGCGGCTAACCAACCAAACATCCGATGCTAAAAAAATAATAGAAATGGCCGGTAACCCGCCAATTTCCGTAATGACGGAATTGGAAAAAATCATAGGTCTTGTAAGTGCGGATGCCATGCTAACCCCGGAAAATATAGGAAATGTGTCAGCATTTCTAACGTCATGCACCCGTATGAAGACGTACCTTAAAAAAGCTGAATCCACAGAAACAGATATTGCTTTTTACGGCAACTCGATTGTAGATTTATCTGCCCTGGAAGACGAAATAGGCCGGTGCTTGCACAACGGTCAAGTTGACGATAGGGCAACCCCAAGGCTACACGACTTGCGGCGAAGCATCGAGCGCAAAGGGGAGCAAATCAAAAACAAAATAGAATCTTTGCTAAAAACCAACAGGCAGTACTGTGTAGATGGTTTTGTAGCCGTTCGCAACGGCAGGTTTACTATGCCTGTAAAAAAGGAATACAAAAATAAAATTCCCGGTATTTTGGTAGAGATGTCGAACACAGGCGGCACATGCTTTATCGAGCCGTCTGCCGTTTCCAAGCTGCAAGATGAACTGAGCATATTGCAAATTGAAGAAGACAATGAAATTCGTACAATTCTGTACACACTAACCGCTTTAATTTACGAAGATTTGCCGTCTGTCAAAATTAATATGGAAGCAATGGAAATATTAGATTTTGTGTTCGCCAAAGGTAAACTTAGCATAGCCATGAAAGCGTCACAAATACGGCTAACGGAAGAGCGGGAAATCCGGTTACTGTCTGCGCGGCACCCGCTTTTGCGCAGCGGACAAGACAATTCTCCGCCTGTGCCTTTAGATTTCGCGCTGGGTAACGGTATTAAGGGCGTAATTATAACGGGACCAAATACCGGTGGCAAAACAGTTGCAATAAAAACGGTAGGTCTGTTTTCCCTTATGGCCCAAAGCGGCCTGCATGTGCCTGCAGACGGGCGCAGCAGCGTGTGTATTTTTGATTCTGTTTGGTGTGATATTGGCGATGGGCAAAGTATTTCGCAAAATCTGTCCACATTTTCATCCCATATGACAAATATAATCGGGGTTTTGCAAAAAGCTACAGACCAATCATTAATTTTATTCGACGAACTGGGTTCCGGTACAGACCCGGCCGAAGGCATGGGGATTGCCACGGCAATATTGGAAGAATTGCTGGTAAAGGGCTGTTTGTTTACTGTTACAACCCATTATCCAGAGATAAAAGACTTTGCCGCCCGTACACAAGGAATCATTAATGCCCGTATGGCTTTTGATCGCGAAAGTCTAATGCCGATGTATAAATTGGAAATAGGTGAGGCAGGTGAAAGCTGCGCTTTGCATATCGCCGAAAGGCTTGGTATGCCAAATCATATTTTGGATCGTGCGCGGGAGATAACTTATTCGACAAGTTCAGAGACGGCTACGTCCAACACACCGGTAAAAGAGAGCGGCACGATAATGGAAGTTACGCCTTTAGAAGCAGCCTGTGAGCCGGAAAAAGAAGAAACACTGCCCCGAAGCCAACGTTTTAACATTGGGGACAGTGTAATTGTATATCCGCACAAGGATATCGGCATTGTATACGAACGTGCCAACAATATAGGCGAAATAGGCGTACAAATAAAGGGTAAAAAGCGGCTGGTTAACCATAAACGTCTTAAGCTTAGAGTTGCCGCCGCAGAACTTTACCCGGATGATTATGACTTTTCAATAATATTTGACACGGTAGAAAACCGTAAAGCAAGGCACTTAATGGGTAGGAAACATGTGGCCGGTAACAAAGTAACTATTACCGCTACGTAATCACTCCGCCGCTGTGCATCTCTTTATAAATCTTGCGGGCAATTTCAGACATTTGCCCGCTTTTTTTTACAATCCCTTTTCTTTCGTAATGTTCCCGCAAAAATTCGCAGTAGTCCAGCACGGTAAGGTTTTCGCCAATGTCTAAAAAATATGGAATAGTCACGGTTTCCAGATATTCTACAGATTTTGAATCGTTGGGAAAAATAAGGCACCGGACAGATTCGAATAAAATAGCGTAGGGCTTATTATCCGCAGACAGTTTTTTTCCTTCATCTAACAGTTCGGTACAGGTCGAAAATGCTTTCATATCTGCAAGGCATCGTACCTTTTGATACAAATTTTCCAAGTAATTTGAGCTTCCTTTTGTAAAGTGGCCGGTTGCTTGGTTAAGGTACTCCATAGACATGTTCCAGTCACCGGCCTTGCGGTAAAGGTAGCCCAAATTGTGTAAAATTATGCCAAACAGTGCTTCATCTTTTGTGCTTTCTACTGTACGAAGGCATTTCTCCAGTAATTTTTTTGCTTTTGGCAACTGTCCCAACCCTATGAACCCTATTGCAATCATACTGTCTATGCGTAAAGATGGCACAGCCGCTTGCCCGCCGGAATATAATTCCCTGACATTTTCTAAAAACAAAATGGAACTTACAACAAAGCCTAGGCTGATTAGGCAAGTGGCAATGTTAAAATGCAGTCTCGCGCTTCCTTCAAAGCCATATGCCATTACTTCTTTGGCTTTTAAATAGTAGTTTAAAGCATCTTTTCGTTGCGTGGTTTTGTAGCTAAGCGAGCCCATGTTGTAATAATAATGGTATAAAATTTCGTAGTCGGGTTCCTCCGATACAATGTCAAAAGACTGCAAAATTTCTTTTGCGGCTGGCATATCATTAACGGCTAACAACAGTTTACACTTAAACATAGAGTAAAATGCGTTAAGTTCTTTGTCAAAGGGCAAATAGGTAATAGGGGATAATTCTTCTTGCATCTTTTTTGCTTTGTCAAAATCGGTGTCGTTAATTGTGTCATGCCATCTGTATAATTTATCTTTAAAGCCCTGCCGCTCTAAATCGTAAAAGGGAACCCCTTCCAGTTTTAGGGCTTTTTTTATTGAGATTAGAACATCCGGAGGGCATGGCGATTCGTCGTTTTCTATTTGGGACAGGCGCGGTGCGGAATATGAAACAGCTTCTGCAAGCTTTGCCTGTGAAACGCCTTTGGTTTCTCTCATTATTCTAATTTTTTCGCCCAATGAAATTCGATTGTTATAGTTTTTGATATTATCACCTCATTTATTACAGATAGTAGCACATGATGTACAAAAAAGCTATTGTATTAACAAGTTCCATGCAATCTATTAAGAAAAATTGGGCAAAAACCAAAAAAAAGTAATGAATCACAGCGCAGGGATGTTGTATAATAAATAACATATTGTTTGGCTAAGGAGGCAAATTTATGTACATGTTTTCGCAATTAAACGAAAACAACTTTATTGACATGGCGCGGCTTCAATTGGATGCTTACCCTTCCACCGGATACAACACAACCGTAGAAAAATATGCAGAAAGGATTGCGGAAGTTAACAAACGCAAGGATATTAATTTTTACGGTGCGTACAAAGGGGACAGGCTTGTAGGCAGCTATAGTGCCTGGGATTTTGACATGAACATGCGGCAAATTATGATAAAGGCCGGAGGCATTGGCTCTGTAGCCGTTGATTTGGCCCATAAAAAGGAAAAAATTTGCAGAGAGATTGTAAAAAAGTTTACTTATAACCTGCGCGGCAACGGGATAAATATGGCCATGCTGTATCCGTTTAATTCTGCGTTTTACTACAGGATGGGTTTTGGGTTTGGCACGCTTCTTCAACAGTTTAAGCTAAAGCCCGAAAATTTACCCGGGGGTAATTCTAAAGCCCATATTGTTCGTCTGTATGAAGACAGCGCGGAAAGCCTTGCGGCCTTTTACAATTCCCGTGTAAAACTTACCCATGGGTTAATCATGAAGACTGCAGACGAGTTTGCATCTCGTCTGAAAAACCCCGTGAACAAAATATTTGCATACGTTGCGCCCGGGGGCGAGGTTTGCGGCTATATTGTCTTCCAGTTTAAAAAAGGCAGTGAGGAATCTTTTCTTGTAAACGATATGATTGTCAGCGAGTTGCTGTTTAGCAGCCCCGAAGCTTTTACAGAACTGATGACTTTTGTGAAAAGCCAAAGTGACCAAGTACGGTATGTAATTATCAACACACAGGATGAAGGGCTTATAAACGCCATTGCAGACCCACGCAACCATACAGACAGGGTACTGTTCTCTGCTTATCAGGAATGCTGCCAAACCGGGCTTGGTATAATGTACCGCATTTGTGATGTGGGGGCATTTATCAAAGAAATTTCCGGCTGTAAATTTGGAGAGCTTAATATGAAGCTGCGGCTTAATGTTACGGATACTTTCGTTCCCGAGAATAACAAGCCGTTTATGCTTGAATTTATTGACGGACAATGCAGTGCAGCGGCTGACGATACAACCCCAGATGCAGAACTTACAATAAATATTGCAGAACTTTCTTCTATTATAATGGGCTGTACAAACTTAAAACATCTTGTTAAGTATGGTAAAGCCAGCTTATCCGGCGATAGTTATTTAGACGTTTTAAGCCGTGCTTTTTCTCTTGACGAAAAACCCGTTTGTCTTACCCATTTCTAAAACAGCTTTGCTACCCCCTGATATCAGGGGGTAAAAAAATAATTACTCAAAGGAGATTATCATGGACACACAAAAAATGATGGACACAGCACTGGAACTTGCTGGATTAGACAAAATGCCCGAAGATTGCGACATAGTTGTCCCGGGCAGCAATATTAAAAAAGTGCTTATTGGCGTAGACATGGACACCGCAGAATTGCTGCTTGCAAAAGAACTTGGCTATGATTGTGTTGTAAGCCACCACCCCAAAAATACGAACACAAAAATGCTGGATGTTATGGATTGTAACATTACAAGGCTGGAGGAACTTGGTATCCCCAGAAACAGGTCGCAAAAAGCACTTGCCAAGCGCAAAGACGAGCTTAGTTACAGCCAGCACGTTTCCAATTCCCGTCGCAGCGAATCTGCCGCTAAGCTGTTAGGCATGGCGTACATTTCCCTCCATACCCCGGCAGATTTAATAGGCGAAAAAATGGTGCAAGATTTCTTGGACAGCAAATTTGCAGGCAAGCCCGACACCAAGCTAAGCGAAATAGTAGAAGCCTTAGAAGAAATAGGCGAGTACAAAAATTCTGCTCGCAAGCCGGTTATACGCGTTGGTTCCGGCGACAGTTATGCAGGCAAAATTTATGTATCAATGGCTGGGTTAACAGGGCCGGGGGCAGATGTGTTGAAGCTGTACTTCGAAGGCGGCGTAGGCACGCTGATAGAAATGCACATATCGGAAAGCGATGTAAAAGCCCTAAAAGAGCAGGGAATTGGCAATGTTATTGTGGCCGGGCATATGTCCAGCGATTCCCTTGGGTTAAATAAAATCGCCGACAAATGGAGAGAACTTGGCCTGGAAGTTACAATAATGTCGGGGATTGTAAGTGCATAAATTATGGAGATATTCAATAAGCCATGCTACAATCTGGACGCAGTTTGTTTCATCAACGCTCTTACAGGATACGACTTTTACGTTGAATACCATAAGGAAGACTACGACAGGTTTCATCCGCTGCTAAGCAGTAGTATTTAGCAACCGTAACCCACGAAATGTTCCACCCACCTTATAACTATAATAAAGTAGAAACTGCAGTGGAAAAGCTAGGGGCTTTGCCATGGGTAAAAAAGGCTTTCGACAGCCAAAAGGAACATTTGAAGTATTCGCCAATGAAGGGTTTTATCGAAGAGAACATTGTAGAAGCCCTCGGCATTTATGTTCTGTTAAAGCTGGGTGTCGAAACAGAAATGTATAAAGACCCACACAAATATTTCCAAGAACACGACGAAGGTTCTCATGTGGTTTCCCCACGTTTTTATGATTATCTTGTAAACAAACCCAAACCCGCGGTACAAAGCTTTGAAGATTATTTCATAGCTTTTGTAGACGAACTAATATAAAGTGGAGTGTAACTAAAATGGTGACATTGCAAGCTATAAATTTGAAACAGCCAAGTACTGGTCACAGGGAAGCTCTTCGCAATTTGTTCAACTTGTGGCATCACGATTTGTCAATTATGGATTGCACGCTGTTCCCACACATGGACGATAACGGTTACTATGAATATACAGCTACGGATGTATACTTCGACAGTGACGATACAGTCCGGGACAGGATACTTGCGTATTTTATACGTTACAACAACGAATTAGCGGGTTTTTGTATAATGTCCAAGCCGCCTTATGTTTTGAAACAGGATTGCGATTATTGCGTTGGGGAATTTTATATTACCGGTAATTTCCGCAGAAAAGGCGTTGCCGCTGACGCCTGCAGGTTAATTTTCGACAAACACCCGGGGCGGTATTGCTTGGAAACAATCGAAAATAACACAGTTGCCAGACGTTTTTGGGCAAAGCTGCTTAACTCCGTTGGCACAAATGTTTTGGCTCAGCGTGATAATACTCTGTTTTTCTTTACGGTTTAGGTACAAATTTATCCCCAAAATCTTGGATTAAACCGGGATTTTGGGGGTTTTTGTGAACTTGGCAAAAATAATTTTAGAATAAGTAAAAAAAGTGTTGACACGGTGATGTAAAATGACTATAATAGCCTTTGTCTCTCCTGCGCGGGAGTGTTTTGTTAAGTAGAAAAAGCCAGTTATAATCAGCG
>JGI20163J15578_10000214_pt1 | contig 23964 bp, 20 predicted proteins | sample TergutCu122P1_FD_15578 | JGI IMG/M metagenome (IMG submission 15578)
CTCCGGACTCCGGGGGGGGATCTTTGCTCGCAAAGACCTGTCCGCCAGGAAGTGCCGGCAAGGTAGTATCTCTTATTTTTACAGATGAAGATATTGGAAAAAAACCGGAAGAATATGTAGATGCTTTTTTTAAAACTATACAGGCAGATAAAAGTATAAAAACAGTGCATCCGAGTTCGCTTATTAAGTCTTTAAAATTACAAAAAAAATATATAAGAAATAGTGAATGTTACAGAAATGTTTTATCGGAAAATTATGAAATAAATCTTATTTATTCCAGAATGATTCAGGTGCAGACGCTTATAAATCAGCTTAAAGGCGATAAATATAAAAAAGAGTCTGCAATGAAATTTTTGCACACAGGGCAAAATTATCTTTCTTATGCAAATAAATATTCTGATGCTACTAGCAGCATACAAAAAAAGAAAAAGAACAGGCTAAATGCGTATAAAAATTTTATGGAAGCTGAGCTCCTGACAAGGCAGAAAGGTATTTTTATCCCATCACTCTTCAAAAATGATTTTGATATGGATGGGCTGGATGAATTTTTGTTCCATGGGGAAGAGTATAATGCTTTTATCCACGCCGAAGGAGCATCTCTTTTTGAACTGGATTATCTAAAAAATAAATGGAATTATAATGATTCAATTGATTACGCTGCCTGCCATGCAGACGAAACGGAAAATATTGGGGAAAAGAAGCGGCTTAAAAAAAGTTTTTGCGACTATTTTGTGGATATTGATAAAGAATGTGCAAATATAGCTGATTTTATAAACAGTGATGAAACAGGAGTAGCATCTGATTACTATTCTGTAAATAGTTTTGAAAGAGAACAAAAAGTTGCAGCATTTTTGTGCAGAGTCAAAGACCAAAAAAATGGATTTGCTTTTAAAATTGTAAAACAGTATAAATTTAACAAAAAGAATTTTGAGGTTTTTTACAGCATCGTAAATACTGGCTCTAAAGCGCTAAGTTACCAATTTGGAGTTGGGTTGTTTTTTTCTATGATAGATAAAAACAAGAGTATAAATCATAATTGTGAAAACAAGAATAACAAAATTATTCTGGAAGATTCAAATACAACAATAACAATAAATCTTGAAACAACATATAATATTTATGTTGAGGAAAAGTCGGTGCCGACCGCGGCATCCATGCCTTGCAGCCCTGCGCTTTGTCGCGACATCCCTGTCGCAGCGCAGGACGCGGCCTGCTTCGCAATGCCTCAGGAAGATGGCACTTATTGTTATACATCTATTATGCCTGTCTACAAAATCGAAAACCTGGAACCAGGCAAAACCTGGGAAAAGCGGATTGAAGTAAAACTTTGAAAATAATTTAATCGGCGTTAAGATTGTAAACATCACACACCTGAAACGGCTGGCGGCTGAGATGCAAGCCGTCCTTTAACAGCAGCCAGCCTGTCAGTATAATAAAGATAGTATTCAGAGTATACAAAAGGGTTTGACTACTGATGAAAAAATATTTAAACTATAAATATGTTTGTATCAGTGGTTTATGATCTTTCGAGTGATGACACTAAGCAAAAAGTAAAGGAAATATTAATTTTTTATAGATTTAAAGAAATCGTCAAAAATGTTTTTGAATCAGACTCAATACAGGAAAATACATTAAAAAGACTTAAGAGAGATATAGACAGAGCTACAGATCATTTTGACAAAGTAAGATTTTATCAATACCCTTATGAGCAGCAGTTTGTAATATCTTTACTTGAAAAAAAGAAATGGAAAAAAATACTGCTAAGATGAGGTAATATATGTTGCTGGATTATCAGGTTCCTTTAAATAAGATTGCAGAGACTATTGCAGTTTCATGGAGGCATCTTTGACCCTGAAAAGAAAAAACAAGAGCTCGCGGAGCTGGAAAAAGAGACTTATGCAGAAAATTTCTGGGACGACAGGAAAAAAGCAGAGGCTGTCTTAGCTAATTTAAAAAGACTTAAAGAAGCTTTTCTCCCCTGGGAAATGCTTTGGAGCGAAGCGCAAAGTATAAAAGAACTTTTTGAAATAGCTGTTTCTGAAAAAGATGAATCTCTTGAAAAAGAGATAATAGAGGCTATAAGTAATCTTGAAAGCAGATATTCGGAGCTTAGAACGCTCCAGCTTCTTAGTGAAGAGATGGATAATGCTTCTGCTTTTTTGACTATACATTCAGGAGCAGGCGGCACAGAGGCGTGTGACTGGGTTAGTATGCTTTACAGAATGTACATGAGATGGGCTGAAAAAAAGGGGTTTTCTGTTGAAATTATTGATATTATGGAGGCAGAAGGGGGATTAAAGTCTGTTACAATTCAGGTGGATGGGGAACATGCGCATGGATATCTCAAGGGAGAGTCGGGAATTCACAGGCTTGTAAGAATTTCTCCTTTTGATTCAAATGCCAGAAGACACACGTCGTTCGCATCAGTATATATTTATCCTCTTCTTGAAGATAATATTGAGATTGATATAAGACCAGAAGATTTAAGGGTAGATACTTACAGGGCTTCCGGCGCTGGCGGGCAGCATGTAAATAAAACAGATTCTGCGGTAAGATTAACGCACCTGGAAACAGGAATTGTGGTACAATGTCAGACAGAGAGAAGCCAGCATAAGAACAGGGCAAATGCAATGAAAATGCTTAAGTCAAAGCTTTATGAGCATTATAAGCAGAAGCAGGACGAAGAGAACGAGAAGTTTAGTAAGGAAAAAAAGGATATTGCCTGGGGCAGCCAGATTCGGTCGTATGTTTTTCAGCCGTATACTCTGGTAAAGGATCATAGAACAAAACACGAAATTGGAAATATACAGAGTGTTATGGACGGCAATATTGATCCATTTATAGAGGAATACTTAAAATTTGCATGGAAAAGTAAAAAAGAATGAAATCAGGTGTTTTAATTGTTGATGATTTGTATTTTATGAGAATCTCAATCAGGGAAATACTGGAAAAGGAAGAAGTTCCTGTTGTTGGAGAGGCTGAAAATGGGCTGGAGGCGCTCCAGCTTTATGAAGAGCTAAAGCCAGATATTGTTCTTTTGGATATAACGATGCCTGTAATGGACGGACTTACTGCGCTGCAGGTGCTTAAATCAAAATACCCGGAGGCAAAGGTTGTTATGTGCTCTGCGCTTGGGCAGCAGAAATATATAATAAGAGCAATACAGCTTGGCGCTGCTGACTTTGTTGTAAAACCATTTCAGCCGGAAAGGCTTATTGGTTCAATTAAAAAAGCTTTTGGGACTTAAATGCTATGAGATATTATTTTCTTTTTTCGCTTCTTTTTTTATTTTTTATTCAGCCAGTCTTTTCTCAAAGGATTATTTTAACAAATGAAAGAACAACATGGAATGTTGCTTTAACAGAATTTAGAGTATCCGGCTCAGGAAGAGATATCTCATATATTGCAAATGTTTTACCCTCTTTTTTTATGAGCCAGTTTGCGGGAATTCCAACACATACACTTTCTTCCGAAGAAATTTTACTGATTAGAAAAAGAATTGTTTCTGATCAAATTGATGCAGAACAAAGAAGGCTTTCCTCGCTTATAAGAGAATACGACAGTGCATATTTTGGAGATATTACAAGAAGAAGGGAAATAACAAACAGAATCAGAGACAGCAGAAGAAGGATAAGGCAGCTTGAAGGGTATAATTTAAGAAGAATACAGGTATCTCCTGTAAAAGATATTGTATTTACGACAAGCGATGAAGCAAATAATCCTCTTTCTTTTGACCCTGTTAATATAGATAATTTTGCACGAGCGAATAACTTTGATTATATTTTTTATGGATCGGCAAGGCAATTTGGAAATATAATAATTCTTGAAGTAAGGCTTTACAGTGCGCTTGAAAAGAAAGATTTATTTTCTGCAACTGTGTCCAGCGAAGCTGGAGCGCTGTTTTCATCGCTTGATAATGTAATTTCTGAAGTAACGTCAATTCTTCTTGGTACTACATGGAGCAGGATTACGGTTAATACAGATAACAGGGAAAGCGATATTTTTCTTAGCGGAAAATATATAGGAACAGGTTCTGCTTTAAATGTTTTAGTTTCTCCGGGCGCGCATACGCTTACAATAAGAGGGCGCGGGCAGGAGGAAAAAACTCTTTCTGTTTTTTTGGATGAGAAGAAAGCCAGTGTTATTGACCTTAGCGTTACTTTAATAGAAGAAAAACTTACTGCAATAAATACACTTCCGCAGGGAGCAAGCGTTTATCTTGATTCTCTTTGGGTGGGGGTAACGCCTTTTATTTTAAATGGGCTTTCGGGCGATATAATTATAAGAAAAGATGGCTTCAGGGATGCAAGGCTTTTTCTTGATGATATTCCGCAAAATTCAATAGAGATACAGTTGTCTCCGGATATCTTTAGAAGAGAAGAATTTATTGCAAAAAGAAGGAACTCGTTTTACACCAGCCTTTCGTTATTTGTTTTGTCTGTGCCTGTTACTTTTTTCCTGTATGCTATTGCGGCTGAACATAGTAATGCATATAACGCTGCAATTATTTCACATAATCGCAACTGGGACGAAATAAACAGGCTTGGAAGAACAAGGAATTATGCTTTCTATGGATATAGTGTTTCTCTTTTTTTAACTGTCACTTTTTTTATTAACACTATTTTTAGGCTGAATGACTACATAAGAGCGGCAGATGTTTTTTATAATAGAAGGTAACGATTGAGATCACGCTTGAACAAGGCAGGCTTCGGAGGAGTTTTTAATAATGAAATTTGCGCTGGCTGAGAAGATAAAGGCTATATTTAAAAAAAATGTATTTGATGATGCTCTTTTTGAGGATATTGAAGATGCTCTTATTGAGTCTGATATGGGTACAACTCTTTCTATGGAAATAGTAAAAAAACTTAAAGCCGATGCTTCAAAAAATAAGATAAGTGACCAGGAAGGACTATATGCTCTGTTAAAAGAGATTATTTCCGAGAGAATGCTGGAGTATAATTTTTCTATAGATATACAAAAGCTTAATCTTATTCTGTTTCTTGGAGTTAATGGCGTGGGGAAAACAACCACTATAGCTAAAACCGCATCTCTTATAAAAGATGAATATAGGGGGGAAGGCATTGTGCTTTCTGCTGCAGATACATTTAGGGCTGCTGCAATAGATCAGCTTAAACTTCACGGAGAGAGGCTGGGTGTTAGGGTTATAAGCCAGGAGCATGGTTCGGATCCAGGAGCTGTAATATATGATACTATTGAAAGTGCAAAAGCAAAAGGCGACAAAGTTGTTCTTGCGGATACTGCCGGGAGAATGCATAACAAAGCAAACCTTGTTAAAGAGCTGCAAAAAATAGATAAAATTATTAAAAGTAAAATTCCAAAAGAAAACTATTTTAAATTTCTTGTTATAGATTCAACAACAGGTCAGAATGCTTTTAATCAAGCTGAGATATTTAATGAAGCAATTGGCTTGGATGCTGTTGTGCTTGCAAAATATGATTCAGCTTCAAAAGGCGGGATAGCAGTATCAATCTCCGGTAAGCTTGGCATTCCTTTTGTTTTTATTGGCACAGGAGAAAAGTATAACAATTTAAAAAGATTTAATAAAAAGGAATATTTGGATAACCTACTCGATGTATAGAATAATTATATTACTACTGTTTTTTGTAAATACCGCTCTTGTTTTTCCTTTGCAATTTTTTAGATCAAATAGTCTTGGAATGCAGCTTGCAGAGATTTCTAGATTCAGAATACATGAGTTTGAGTATTATCTTGAAAAAATAACAGATGGGAATAAAAAAATAAAAATACTTTATAAGAATTCTGTTCCCATAAGAAGAACGGAGACGCATTTTTCTTCTGCCGGTACTATTCAAAAAGAGATAATTACAGAAAATAGCAGAGTAACGGAAAGAACATTTCGAGGGCAGCTTGTCTACAGGGAAAAAGTTATAAATACAGACGATCAATCAGGCTATATCAGAATAAATAGATATAATTCTAATATGCTTCTTGATAAAATTGAGGAGTTCTCTCTTGATGGCAGACTTCAAAATTCAATCAGGTACGAGAGGGATTCAAGAGGAAGAGTTGCTTCGGTTATAAGAACAACTTATTTGGAAAATAATGAGAGAAAAGAGCAGATATCAAAATATAGATTTGAAGGGCAGCATCTTCTTGAGGAATGGCATGGAAACAGCGATTTAATAGGGTATTTTATACATTATGACAGCAGCGGCAGGATATCAAGGATATTAAAAACAGATGGAGGAATCGCGGTATCTGAAAAAAGATATTTTTATGACCGCAATCTTTATCTAAGGACAGAAGAAACTTTTTTCAAAACCGCTAAGAGGATTATAAGAAATTTTACTCCTGGCGGTCTGCTTACAGAAGAAATTATTTATATCGGAGAGCGTCTTGTTTCGCGGACAAATGACTATTATGATGATGATAACAGACTTGTAAGAAGAATAAGAGTCATTCCGGAAGGAGTCGAAAGATATATATTTGAATATGTAGATGGTGAATTATTTTCCGAAACAAAGTTTTTTAATGGAGAGATTTATAGAAAAAGGGTCTATCGTGGAAATGATGTTATTTATGAAGATTTTTTCAAAAACAGACAGAGGGTTTTAAGAATTTATCATATGGATAAAGATAACAGCAATTGAAAGAAAATAAATGGTTTATTAGACGAATAAGCGAGAATCAAACGGAGCTTGTGTTCGTATAATCGAGCGATGAGGAGTAAAAAAAGTTTGCAACCTTACATATTTCTTGCCAGCAGATATATATGGCCAAGAAAAGCAGATAAAAAAAATACTACTAAGTTATTGTCAATATTTGGGCTTTCTGCAGGAGTTATTACTCTTATATCAGTAATGTCTGTAATGAATGGGCTCCAGTTTGGGTTTATTAATGATATCCTTGAAATTGAATCATACCATATCAGAATCTATAATGTTGATGACAAGGAAGGAGTGATAAGGACTCTTGAAAATAGCGCGGCTGTTCAAAGCTTTGCAAGATTTTACGATACCCAGACACTAATCCAAAGCGGTCACAGGCTTGACCCTGTTATGGTAAGGCTTATTAGTGAAGGAGATTTTAGGCGGGATAAATCACTTATAAAAAGTATTGGCATTGAAGAAGATCATGTTGATATTGCCGGAGACTTTAAAGTTATAATAGGGGCAGAACTTGCAAGAGTTTTACGTGTCTTTGAAGGAGATACGATAAGCCTCTTGTCTTTATCGGGCAGAAGTTTCGCTACGCTGCGTCCCGATGTTATTGATTTTACAATAACAGGTATATTCCGGTCAGGGTACTTCCAGTTTGACAGGAGTATGATTTTTATATCCGATGAGCATATGTCTCTTTTTGAACATGGGGCAGAGAGCAGGGATAAAGCAGCTGCTGAAAGTAACGAAGGTTTTTATCTTGATAACAGAAAGATAATAGGGGTTAAGTTAAAAAACAGGTACCGGGATCTTCAAACAATATTTGAGATAAAAACCGCTCATCCTAATGCTGAAGTAGTTTCATGGAGAGAGCGTAATAGATCTTTCTTTAACGCTCTTCGAATGGAAAGGGTTGTAATGTTTCTTCTGGTTACTCTTATATTTGTTGTTATAGGGGTAAATATTTTTAATTCGATAAAACGTACAGTTGCCGAAAAACTTGAAGATATTGCTGTTTTGTATGCAATAGGGGCATCGGAAAAAGCAGTAAGAAAAATATTCTTTTTTGAAGGGGTAATAATAGGCTTCATAAGCGGACTTTCCGGAGTTATTTTAGGGCTTTTACTTATAGTAAATATTAATGAAATATTCATGATTTTTGGCATCGCAGCAATGTATCTGCTTATGTGTGTAGAATTTATTGCATCTACTGCCGGTCTTTCAGATGGTTTTTCTTTTACGCTTTTCCCGTCAGATTATTTTTATCTTGCAGAAATACCTGTAAGAATAGTGCTGCCTGAAATTGTTACTGTTTTCCTTTTTGCATTGTTCGCAGGCGCATTGTCCGCATATTTTGCATCTAAAAAAATATCTGTAGCTAATCCTACGGAATACTTGAGGCACGAATGAGTAAAATAATAGAAATCGATAAACTTGTAAAAAAGTATAAAAACGGAAACGAAGAACTTGTTGTACTTGACCAACTTGATCTTTTAATTGATAAAGGCAGTAAAATAATAATTACAGGCGAAAGCGGACGGGGAAAAAGCACACTGCTGAATATTATCGGCGGGCTTGACAAAGGAACAAGCGGGGTTGTAAATATTTTGGGGCAGGATATCGAAACAATGACAGAAAACGAACTTTATAATTTCAGAAACAAAGTTATGGGGTTTGTTTTTCAGTTTCATTATCTTATAAAAGAGCTGACTGCTGCTGAGAATGTTATGATGCCATATTTTATTTCTGGACATTCCAGGAAAAAGTCTCTAGGCAAAGCAGAAGAACTTTTGGAAAAAGTAAACTTAAAGGACAGAAGCTCTTTTTACCCATATCAACTTTCCGGCGGCGAAAGGCAGCGTGTAGCTGTTGCAAGGTCTTTGATAAACAATCCTTCGATAATTATTGCAGATGAGCCTACAGGAAATCTTGATGAAAAAAACGCGCGAATTGTCGAAGATATTTTGTTTGATCTTGTCCAGCAGCACGAAGTTACTCTTGTAATGGTAACTCATGAAATGAAGCTTGCAATGAGGGGAGATTTTGTTATGAAACTTGAAAAAGGAAAGCTTCAGCCAATATGAAAATAATGCAGACTCTTTTTCTTGCTTATAAGTTTTTAACAAACCGCAATAGCGATAAAGCTATTTTTAGGCACATAAGAGGAAGCATTATAGGTATTGCTTTAAGCCTTGTTCCTCTTATCGTAGTGCTTGAAGTTACCAACGGCATGATTTCGGGAATAACGAGAAGATATATAGAGATAGATAGCTTTCATTTTCAGGCAAGAATGCAACGACCAATTGCAAATATTGATTATGACCAGATTATTGCAGATATTAAAAGAATTGATAGTGTTATAAATGCTTTTTTTTATGTAGAAGAAACAGGGCTTGTATATACAGCATCGGGCAGGACTGGTGTTTCAATAAGAGGATTGCCGGAAAACTTATACGAAAAAGATGAAATGTTTAGAAGGTATCTTGAATTTATTGACGGAGAATTTATTCTCGACAGAGATTCGATACTTCTAAGCGGTGCAATTGCAAATAGAATAGGTGCGAAGGTTGGCGATGAAGTTAGAATTCTTACTGCACATACTCCGCCTGGAAGAGCTCCGATATTTAGACCCACAAGATTTATATTAAGAGGAATATTTACCACAGGATACAGGGAACTTGATGAAATAAGCGCTTATATACAATATGAAAGAGCGCGTTCCATTTTTAGAGATACTGCGCCTTTTATAGGAATAAAAGTTGAAGACCCGTATAGAAACATTGATGCAACAGCAAGCCTTATAAGAAGCAAACTTCCGCCAGGTTTTTTTGTTCATTCATGGCATAGGTTAAATTATACGCTTTACAGGAGCCTTGAAATAACAAAAAGACTTTTGTTTTTTATAATGATTCTTATATTATCTGTTGCTTCACTTAATATTTCATCTGCCATGATTATGATGGTTTTATCAAGAAAAAAAGAAATTGCAATTCTAAAAAGCATAGGTTTTTCCCGAAAAAGCATAGCGCTTACTTTTCTGCTTACAGGCTTTGGCATAGGAATAGTTGGGAGTTCTATTGGAATGTTTCTGGGTATATTTATGTCTATACATATAAATGCAATAATCAATTTTATTGAAAAAATTATAAATATCTTTCTTTTTGCAAGTTTTTATATACTAAATATTTTTAAACAAACAGATTTTTCTGCATTTAGCATTATGGATACAGGATATTATCTCGAAGAAATACCTGTTATCCTTGATTATTCAGAACTTATTTTGGTCTTCTGCATATCACTCTTACTTGCGACTTTGGCTTCATTTTTACCTGCATATAAGGCTGCCTCCATAAAACCGATAGAAATACTGCAAAAAAGCTGAACAAAAGTTATTGGACGAATAACCGGGAATCGCCGATAAAACGAGGGTCGCGGGCAAGCAAAGCTTGCACATGACCGAGTGATGAGGCGAACACGAAGTATCGCGCGAAAGCTGCCTGGTGGTCGCTTTGCGCGTAATACCTTTTATTTATATTACCAGCTTGCAGCGAAGTATAATAACTTTTATAATCAGAATAACAGTAGGAAACAAAAATGAGATGTGATATCTGCGGTAATAACAGAGCAATAATTCATATTCAGCAAATTGCCAGAAATGAAGAAATTAATATGAGTATTTGTGAAAAATGTGCAAAAGAGAAAGGGCTTACAATAAATAATACAGAACTCAATGTAAATTTAAAAAGCCTTCTTAAGAATTTTGCAGAAATAAAGAGAGCTGTAACAAAAAAAGATCATGTAAAAGTTTGTTATGTTTGCGGAAAAACTCTGGAAGATTTAAAAAAGACAGGAAAAACAGGCTGCCCTGAATGCTATAAAGAATTTAGCAGATATATTACTTCATTTTTAATGACAAATACAGGGTCTTCCGAACATAAAGGCAAGTATCCTTTTAAAATAAATATTTTAACTCAAAGAATGAAAAAAATAAATAATCTTCAGTCGTTATTAAATAAGGCTTTAAAAAATGAAGAATTCGAAGAAGCTGCTTATTTGCGGGATAAAATAAAGCTTATGGAGAAACAGTTAGAAAAAGATGGTTAATAGCAGTTTCAAAATTAGTAAAAACGCCTGGTTTAACAAAGAAGGACCGGAAAGCGACGTAGTTATCTCAAGTTGCATCAACCTGAAGCGGAACATCGAAGGGATTGTTTTTCCCGAAAAAATGGACAAAAAAGATTCAGATTCTCTTTTTGATGAGGTTTTAAAAGCCGTAGAAAATATGTATGGCTTTAGTTTCTATCACCTTAATAATTTAAAAATAATTGAACGGCAAATACTTGCAGAGCGCAATTATATAACCCCGGGCGCTTCTTTAGGCGGCGAGCAGTCAATTTTAATTAAAGATAATGAGGAAATTCTTGTTATTTTTAATGAAACTGATCATATAAAGATAAAAAGCATAAAGAGCGGGTTTAATTTAAGAAAAGCATATAATTGCTGCAATGAATTTGATAATATTTTTGATGGAAAGCTTAAATTTGCCTTTTCGCCGCAATTTGGGTATCTTACATCAGAATTATCTTCCTCAGGTACAGGAATGAACGCATCTGTGATGCTTTTTTTACCAGCAATAAAGCGTGCCGGCAAAATTGATAAAGCACTTGCTGAGATAACCCGTTCCGGTCTTGCAGTAAAAGGCTTTGCAACAGAAAGCAACTCCTGTTCCAGCGGGGATTTTTTGGGAGATTTATATATTGTAGATAACAGGTTTTCTGCAGGGAGAAGCGAAGAAGATATTATAATTCAACTTGAGAGTATTACAGATATTATTATGAATTATGAGCGAGAGATGCGCAATAGAGTTATAGAGAATGATAGAATTAATATCGAAGATGAAATTTTCAGGGCAAAAGGGATTCTCGAAAATTGCAGAAAAATTAGCATAACAGAAGCCATAAGGCACATTTCATCCTTAAAATTAGGAAAATATTACAATTTAATTGACAAAAATATAACATATTCGCAATTAAATTGTTTATTATTACAAATACAGAAATCTCATATAAAAAGTATACAGGATAATTCTGATGAAGATATATCAAGAGCAGAATATATTAGAAATAATTTACTAAGGAATAAGTAGATGTTTAAAGGATTAACCAAGAGAGCTCAAAAAGTACTTGCTTTGATAGCACAAGAAGAAGCTAAAAGATTCCATGCAGACCAGCTTTTACCGGAACATATTATTCTTGCGCTTCTTAAAGAGGGCGAAGGTCAGGCATTAAAAATCTTAAGAAAATTTAAAATCGAACCAGCACAACTGCAGGTTGAAATAGAAAATAACATATTTAAAAACAGAGGGGGCTTTCTTCTTGGAGATGTACCTCTTTCAAAAAGAGGCAGAAAGGTTCTTGAAAGTTCTGCCGAAGAAGCTAAAAGGTTCAATCATGAATATATTGGAACAGAACATCTCCTCCTTGCAGCAGCAAATGAGCCTGGGAGTATTGTTTCAATGTTTCTTGTTAGCAGGGGCATTACATTTGATATGTTAAGAGATGCTGTTGCAGAGATGTCTGAAATAACAAAATCAGATAACAAGTTAGGTAAACAAATAGCTGTTATAAAGAAAAGTTCAACTCCGGGTGGAAAAAACACACCTATATTGAATGAATTTTCCAAAGACCTTACGGAAATGGCTGCTGCGGGTCAGCTTGATCCTGTAATTGGGCGTGAAAGAGAGATTAACAGAGTTATCCAGATACTTGCCCGCAGAAGCAAGAATAACCCAATACTACTTGGCGAACCGGGCGTAGGTAAAACAGCAATTGTAGAAGGGCTTGCATCAAGAATAGCTGCATTAAAAGTTCCGGATGTTCTTCAAAACAAAAGAGTAATGATTTTGGACATTGCCTCTGTAATTGCCGGCACCAAATACAGAGGGGAATTTGAAGAACGCTTAAAACGTATAATGAAGGAAATTAAGACAGCCGGCGATATTATACTTTTTATAGACGAAATACATACTATTGTAGGCGCCGGAGGAGCAGAAGGAGCAATAGATGCTTCGAATATGCTAAAACCTGCATTATCCCGAAGTGAGATTCAATGTATTGGCGCTACAACTCTGAATGAATATAGAAAAAACCTCGAGAAGGATACTGCTCTTGAAAGAAGATTTCAGCCAATACTTGTTGAGGAGCCAACGTATCAGGAAACAGTTGAAATACTCGAAGGAATAAAAAAATATTATGAAGATTTTCATAATGTAACGTATGACGACGAAGCTGTAAAAACCGTAGTAAAGCTTGCATCAAGATATATTACTGACAGACTTATGCCAGATAAAGCAATAGATATACTCGATGAAGCAGGAGCGCGCAAAAGAATAGCTGTAAGAGAAAAGCCCGAAGAGCTTGATAGCATAAACAAGCAGCTCGATGAACTTAACATGGAAAAAAGAACTTATGTAAGTAATCAGGACTATGAAAAAGCAGCGTCTGTACGCGACAAAATAAGTACCCTCAGAGAGCAAAAAGAAGTTATTGAATCATCATGGAAAGAAGTTGTAAAAGTAAAGCAGAATCTTATTGATGAGAAAGATATTCATCATGTTTTTGCAGAGATAACAGGAATTCCAATAACTCATATTGCCGAAGATGAGTCAGAAAAGCTTCTTAAAATCGAAGAACATCTGCATAAAACTGTAATAGGGCAGGAAGAAGCGATAAAAGCAGTATCTTCTTCGATAAGAAGACGCAGGGCAGGAATTTCCTCTCATGCAAAGCCGCTTGGTTCTTTTATTTTTCTTGGTCCCACGGGTGTTGGAAAAACACTTCTTGGAAAAACACTTGCAGAGTTTCTTTTTGGAAGCGCAGATTCTCTTATAAGAATTGATATGTCCGATTACATGGAAAAACATAATTCTTCCCGGCTTATAGGCTCGCCTCCTGGTTATGTTGGTTATGATGAAGGCGGAGTCTTAACAGAAAAAGTTCGAAGAAAACCATATTGTGTAGTGCTTTTTGATGAAATTGAAAAAGCGCACCCTGATGTGTTTAACCTCTTACTCCAGATTCTCGAAGAAGGTGAAATACAGGATAACCTTGGGCACAGGGTTTCTTTCCGGAATGCCGTAATAATTATGACATCTAACGCAGGGGCGCGGGATATATCTACAGGTTTTTCTCTTGGTTTTAAAAACAGTGCGGACATAACTTATGCAGAAATTAAATCATCAGCACTAAATGAGCTTAAAAGAATATTCAGACCGGAATTCCTTAACAGGGTTGATGAAATAGTTGTTTTTGAAAGCCTTAGCAAAGAACAGATGGCTATGATCTGTAACAATATGGTTAAAGAACTTGAAAAAAGACTTTTTGAAAAACACATTGGAATAAAAGTAACGGAAGTTGCAAAAAACTATCTGATTGAAAAGGGCTGGGACTCAAGATACGGCGCCCGTCCTTTGAGAAGAGTTTTACAAAATGAGGTTGAGGATCAGCTTTCAACAATGATTATTAAAGGAGAAATAACAAGCCACTCTACTGCTGTTGTTGATTATGAAGACAGTAAACTTATTATATGCAGAGAATAATTTTTTTGATAAAAGCAGCATGAGCTTATATTGTAAATAACAAATGAATCTTGAACTATTTGTACTTGGATGCGGCGGTATGATGCCCTTGCCGGGACGTTACCTTACATCTGTTCTTTTGAGGCGGGACGGAGAGTTGTTTCTCTTTGATTGCGGCGAAGCAACGCAGGTTTCTCTAAAAAAGCTGAATATGAAGTGGAAAAAAATATCTGTTATATTGATTTCGCATATGCATGCAGACCATGTAACAGGCTTGCCTGGAATGCTGATGCTTTCGTCCCAGGTCGAGCGGGATGATCCATTATATATTGTTGGTCCTCCGAAATTGAGTGAATATATTGAGGCAAGCAGAAAAATTCTTGATATGTATATAAATTATAAAATCGAAGTGATAGAAGTTAATCAGGCAGGTACTGTTTTCAAGGGCGATGGATACCATATAGATGCGTTTCATCTTAACCATACTAAACCATGTTTTGGTTATTCGTTTACAGAAGAAAAAAGACCCGGGATTTTTTATCCGGAGAAAGCTTTGGAATTAAATATACCTAAAGGAAGTCTTTGGGCAATGCTTCAAAAGGGAGATTCTGTTGAGCTTGGAGATGGGAGAATAATTACTTCAGATATGGTTACCGGAGAAAAGCGAAGCGGAAGAAAATTTTCTTTTGTTACAGATACAGCTTTTTCTTCCAATATAGTGCCTAATGTTAAAGATTCTGATATATTTATTTGTGAAGGAATGTTTGCAGAAGACCTTGCAGAAAGCGCTGCTGCAAAAAAGCATCTTACAGCAAAGCAGGCAGCAAAATTTGCTCTTCTTGCCGGAGGAATCGGCGGACTTGGTCTTATTCACTACAGTCCCAGGTATAATGACAAAGAATTGTTTAGGCTTTTGGAAGAAGCAAAATCAGTTTTTCCAAATACTTTTCTTACGCGGGACAGACAGATTATAAATATTAAAAATAAGGATTAGCACGATGTTTTTTGTTCGTGATACAGTATCAAATATTTCGGGAGGTATCAATAAAAAATGATACAGGCAGAAAATATAGAAAAAAAGTATGGTTCTTTTACTGCTGTTGAGGACATATCCCTTTCTATAGGGCGCGGTGAAATTGTCGGACTTTTAGGTCCTAATGGCGCAGGTAAAACAACTATAATGAAGATTTTTACCGGATATCACTTTCCTACAAAAGGAAAAGCACTGATAAATAACTATGATGTTTATTCGGATTCTTTAAAAGTTAAAAAATCTATTGGATATCTTCCGGAAATGGCGCCGCTTTATAAAGATCTTACTGTTTATGAATATTTACAATTTATTTGCGATGTAAGAAAAATTACAAAGGAAAAGAGAAAGACAGAGATAGAAAGAGTAGTAGCAGAATGCGGGCTGGAACAAGTAATTCACAGACCGATTGATAAAATATCTAAGGGTTACAGGCAAAGAACAGGTCTTGCGCAGGCTATTATCCATTCGCCGGAAATATTAATACTTGATGAACCTACAACAGGGCTTGACCCAAATCAGATTATTGAAATTAGAAAGCTTATAAAAAAACTTGGGGAACATAAAACAGTAATACTTTCAACTCATATATTACAGGAAGTAGATGCTGTATGCAACAAGGTTCTTATTATTAACCGAGGCAAAATAGTGGCAAGAGGCACTGCCGAAGAAATAAGAAGAGAAATGCAGGGGGATTTCAGGTATTTCATTACTTTAAAAGCGCACGACGGCAGCGAAATAAAATCCGCTATTGAAAAAATTGATGCAGTTAACGAAATATTATTATTTGAAACAAAAGATAATGGATTATTTAATATTAAACTTTCAGTAAAAAATGATATTTTGGACGGTGAGGAATTATTTGATTGGGCAGTTTCGAATAACTTTAAAATATTATCCATGATTCCCGAAAAAGTAAGCCTCGAAGATATATTTATTAAACTTACTAAAGAAGGAGATGAAAAGTGAATATACTTGGACTATATAAAAAGGAAATTAAATCATATTTTAATTCTCCGATAGCATACCTTGTTGTGCTTTTTTTTGTGCTTTTTTGCAATGTATATTTTCTCTTTTTTAATCAGTTTATTGCAAGAAATGTTGCAAGTCTTAGGGGCTTCTTTGCTTTAATACCATTGGTTTTTATTATTTTAATACCTTCGATAACCATGAGATCATGGGCAGAGGAAAAGAAAGTGGGAACAGAAGAGTTGCTTTTAACTTTACCGCTTACGAACTGGGAGCTTGTGCTTGGAAAATTTTTGAGTTCCCTTACTTTGCTTGCGATAATGCTTGGTATGACGCTGTTTGTTCCTATTACTCTTAGCACGCTTGGGCACTTTGAAAGAGGGCAAATAATTGGTGAATATTTAGGAGCTTTTCTTCTTGGAGCAGCAGCTTTGTCAATAGGTCAATTTATTTCTTCAATAACTTCTAATCAAATAAGTGCTTATATTTTTGGTGTAGTTGGATTGCTTTTTATTACACTAATTGGTGAGGTTGCGGTTCTTCTGAACCCGGCTGGAGCATTAAGTAGAATATTTACTCATTTATCTTTTACTTTTCATTTTGGATCATTTAAAAAAGGGCTTGTTGATACAAGGGGTTTGTTATATTTTTTACTGATTATTTTTTATTTCCTTTACTTAAATGTCAAAGTCATAAACTTAAGAAAATAACGGAGGTATAAAATGCAGAAAAATAAAACAAAAGAAATAATTCTTATAACACTAACAAGTGTAATTTTTATATTGCTCGCAATGAACAGTACGGTTTTTTTTAATCGTATTGACTTAACCGAAAACAGAGCTTTTACTATTTCCAAAGCAACAAGGCAAATTATTGCGTCTCTTCCGGACAGGGTGCACATTACATATTTTATATCTGATAAAATAAGGACAATCACGCCTGTTGCACAGGAAATAGAGGATATTCTGCAGGAGTATGCTGCAAGGTCAAGGGGTCGCATAAGCGTGGTTTCCATAGATCCTGCCGCAGTTCCAGGCATGGCAGCCAGAGCAGAAAGTCTTGGTGTAATACCTCGTCACATTGAAGTATTTAGCAGGAGCGAACGTTCTATAGCGGCTGTTTATTCAGGAATTGTAATACAATATATGGATGAATTTGAAACAATTCCTTTTACCCTTAGCCTTGAAACACTGGAGTTTGACGTTACACACAGAATAAGAAGGCTTGTTGAAGGTATTGATGTTAATTTGGGTCTTATAATCGGGGATAATAGAAGAAGTATTGAGGCTCATTATTCATTTCTTTTTGACAGAATAGACATGACATACAATATAGAACTTTTAAGACCAGGGCACGAAATTCCTCCCGCTATTTCTGTTTTGGCAGTTATTGGAAATAGAGATTTGACGGAAGATGATTTGTTTTTTATTGATGAATATATTATGAATGGCGGGAGGGTGTTGTTTGGCGTAAATGGCGTGGATGTTGACCTTATGGCTAATTTTGCTGTAACACAACTTGAAAATAATCCAACGATTGAAATGTTGAAAAAACATGGGATAACAGTAAATAACGATCTTGTACATGATAAATCTGCAAGAAGAATACCAATAAGAGGCGCTTTTTTTCCGATACTTTATCCTCAATGGATAAGTCTTCTTGGACAAAATGTGTCAAGTAACAATCCGATAACCAGCAGATTTACCGGACTTGACCTTATGTGGGCAAGCTCGATTACTATAGAAGAAAAAGAAGGTTTAACATATGAAAGACTTCTGGCTACAACAGATCAGGCTTGGACTTTTGACACTAATTTATCAGCAGCGCCGGAGTTCGTAGGCTCTTTGATGAGTTTTGTAGGCGATGACCAACGGCAAATTGGAGTTGGATATGTAGTGTCAGGAACATTTAGAAGCGCTTTTACAGACAGAACAAGCCCTAATACAAGAATTATTGTTATTAGTGATTCTAATTTTGCTTCAGATATTATTGAATTTTCAGACAGCCCTTATAATCTTGCCTTTTTTGAAAATGCAATTGAATGGCTTTCAAATGATGAATCGCTCTTACAGATTAAAACCAGAGCAAGAAGAGATATGAGGCTTAATAGAATAGAGGCGCCGGAAAGAAGAGCTGCTGCTATTCGAATGGTATATCTTGTAAATATTGTAATAATACCTCTTTCAATAATTGCTTTTGCGATTGTTCGTTTTATAAGAAGAAAAAAAAGGGAAACTTAATTAAGGGGGATTTTATATATGGAATATAGGAAAAAAATAAAACTCTTATCTGGAATTGTTGTCATTCTTTTAGCATCATATATTACAGGAACATTTTTTTCACACGCAAATGTTTATCAAAGAAGAGCAACGCAGCCGGTATTTGATAGAGCGCTTATTAATAAAATATCTGCAATGAAAGTTGATTTACGAGAAGGATATATTTTTTTGCAGAGAGAAAATAACAACTGGTTTTTTATCTATGATGGGAATAAATTCCCGGCATCTGCAGATAGAGTTGAAGCTTTTATAGACTCTGTTTCCAGAATTACAAAACACCAGCTTGTGAGTTCAAATCCAAGAAACTGGGATAGATTCGACCTTGTTGATGGAAAAAGCAGAGATGCTTTTTTCTTTGATTCTACTGGTAATAAACTTTTTAGCCTTCATATTGGGAAATCCGGTCCTTCCTCTCGGGTCGGAGAAGGCGAATATGTAAGAACGTCATTATCCGATGAAGTGTTTCTTATTAGCGCTCCAATAATAAGACATTTTCAACGCGATGCAAATTTCTGGGGAAATCTTAGAGTGTTCCCCGAAGATGTTAATAGCAATACCATAAGTGCTGTAAGAATTAGGGTAGATGAAAAATTTGCAGATGTAATCTCGGTTTTGGATTTTTCAATGCGAAGAGAATCTGTTAATAATATTATTGACTGGAGAGAGGCTTCCGGCAACGTTGTTAACAGAAATAGTGCAAATATGCTTTTAAATAATATTGCTACGCTGGTAGGAGACCGCTTTTCGCAAGATCACATAATAGATAGAAATGGCGAAATAGAACTTGAAACAGATGGTCATGGCAGGATTATTCTTGATATAAAACTTCTTGAAGATTATAGTGTTCTGTTTGGTATTAGAGGCGGTGATTATAGGTATGGGTCTGCGCTTTTTAGGGTTGAAAGAATTCTTGATTCTGTTGAAAGGATTGTTGAAGAATTAAGGTAAAATCTGTTTTGCAATCATTTCTCTATATTTTTCAGGATCTGACTTAAAAGCAACAATGTGGTCAGGTCCTGAAGTTGCTTTAGAAATAGCGCTTTCTGTCTCTTTTATAAGCCTTTCTGCCGAGATAATCCTGATGTTTCTTGAACTTATTCCTGCATAAATATTTTCGATTGCAGAAATATTTTTAAGCCTTACGACAAATTCATCTATTTTCTGTACACTTTCCTCGATGGTTTTATCCGGCATTATAATTGCAAGTTTATTTTCGGAAAATCTGAATGACATTTGAGGTATGAAAAAAGTGCGCAATAACAGCGGAAGATTGTCATAAAACACAGTTATTTTGTCCTTATCTCCGGACATAAGCGATAATAGTGCAAAAGATAAATCTGTATCATTGGATATTGCTTTATCAAGCTCATAACTAAGTTTAGAACTAAGATGTTCAATATCTGCAAGCCCTGTTTTTTGGTCAATAATAACTGCGCTATCAGTAATTGTATCAAGAGGTTCAACGATATTAATATCAGAAGGAATCTCCGGGATGTTTTCTGAAATGCTGATTGGTGGTTCCTCTTTATTAATGTTATCATTAATAGATTTATTAATTTCTTTTATTAAAGGAGTATATTTTATTGCAGTATTGTTATTATCTTCGGTCTGTATAGTAATGTTGCCTTGTTTCCCTTCAAAATTCTTTCTTCCGCTTCCGAATGGAACAAAAAGAAGAAAAGACGCGGTTAAAGTAATATATGCCAATAAAGAGATAATTGCTATTTTAATAATATCTAGTATTTCCGAAGGCTCGACTACCTTATAAACAGCTTCAATACTTAAGTTTCTATTTCCGGGAATTATGATAGAACTTGAGTAAAGGTTGAAAATAAAATTATTGAATTTGTATTCGGGTCTTGTTATAAAATCATTGGTGGCTATAGGTTTTTTTGCAAGAATAAGCGGGTTTTTTATATGAAGGAATTCAACTTTTCCATCATTATCATATATTACAATTGACTGAAGAGATAAATTGGAATTAAAAAAATTATTTATACTATTTTTGAAAACAGGCGAAGAAAAGTCATTATTTGAAAGATATAATGTAGTAATATTATTTTTAATTCTGTTAAAAGAAAGCTGCCCATTTTCTATGCCATATTTATATTTTTGAGTTAAATTATACAATGAAAATGAAAAAAGAAATAGAAAGAAAACAATACTTAATATTATATAAATTGTATAATAATGTTTTTTCATATTAATATTATTACTCATATTTTATATAATGTGAATACTATTTTTTTACCCATTTTTTATAATATTTGCTATAATAAGTCTATGAGCAAAGAAATCAGAAAAAGAATCCTGCCTTCAGGCTGGTATCCGGACAAAAAAGAAGAAATTCTTAAAATATTTTCCGAGTGGGATAAAAAAGAACAAAAAAATAATGAAATTAAAGCAATTATAGTGCCTCATGCAGGCTGGTATTATTCAGGAGAAATAGCATTTTATGCTTTTTCATTTCTTGACAAAGGAATAGATACAGTAGTTGTTGCAGGCGGGCATCTTGGAGAAAATGATCCTCCGCTTGCTGCAAAAAATAGACTATTTGACGCAACAATTGGAGATATTGATAATAATATAGAATTATTAGGCTATTTATCTGAAGAAATTAAATTCCATGAAGATATTTACTCCGATAATACAGTTGAAATTCAACTGCCAATAGTAAAATATTTTCTGCCTGAATCTAAAATTCTCTGGCTTAGAATTCCGCCGAATTACAATATTGTTTTAAAAACCGCAGAGGCTATTCACAACTATGCATTAGAAAATAATAAGAAAGTTGCAGTAGTAGGGTCTGTAGATTTAACTCATTATGGCTCAAATTATGGATTTCAGCCGCATGGTGAAGGAAGAAAAGGACTAAAATGGGTTAGAGAAGTAAATGATAAGGAATTTATAGATTTTGTATCCAGCTTTAAAATTGCCGAAGCAATAGAGCATGGCAAGTGTAATTTTTCGTCATGCTCCAGCGGCGCAGCAGCGCTGGCTGCACAGTATGCTGCTATAAGTAATGCCAAAGGAGGCAGGCTCATAACCTACAAAACAAGTTATGAGATTTCTCCTGCAGACTCGTTTGTAGGATATGCGGGCATTATTTACGAATGAAGCGAGAGTCGCTGATAAACGCAGTTTGCTATGTTTACTCACGAATGACTTTTTCAATTTCGCTTATACACCATTCTTTTGTTATGTGCAATATTTGCGGAGTTGAAAGGTTTTTTTCTCTTAGTTCTTTCCTAAAAGTGGCGCATACCGGATAAATTGTTGTCCAAATTTCCCGCTCTTTTTTTGAAAGAGAAGTAATATATCTGTTATATTGATTTTTAAAATCAGGTAAGGTTTTAAGTGATTCCTTATAATCTTCAAGAAAAACATTCCACGGCATTTTTGGAGAGCCGGAAGAAAACAACTTATAATCTGCAGTATTTTTCTTTTTACTTTTATGATATATTTTTCTTGGAGAAAAAGGCGCGCCTTTTACATTAATATCTTCTTTTTTGATATACGAAAGAATAGATTTGTAGTAGAAATCCATTCTTTTATTACTGTACACATCTTTTTTTGAACATTCGTATAAGTTACTGTCAGATGAAAAAGAATAAATAGAATTTTCAAGAGAATTTGTTTTAATGCTGTCTTTGTTAAAGTATTTATATATAAATGTATCTCTTGCATAAGGTTTATACTTTATATATGAATAATCTACGCCGTATAAAGTAATTTCATTTATGCCTATTGACGAAGCAATTGAAAGCCCCGCGTAACTTACATTTCCTCCGGCAGTATCAACATATTGAAAGTAACGCCACACGGAAGCAATAAGGCATGACAATGGATTGCCGGATGTAACATATATTCTATTTTTAAAATACCTGGAAAGAAAGAGCGGAGAACCAAGTTCGATAATTACAGGAATATCTTTAAGATCATAACCTGTCAAATGATTATAAGTTATATGCTGGCAATCAATGGAAATAATGTAGTCCGGAGTTATGCCATTTAGTAAAAGATAACCTGCTGCAGTATCTGATGCAAAAATAAGTGTGTCTTCAACACTCTCTTTGAGATGGTTTAGCTGCATTTCCAGCGAAGTGCCTGCTCCAACAATTGCAGCTTTTTGTTTTGCCTTTGGAATAACCTGCTGTCCCTCCGCGTATTTAAGATTATTTATAATATTTTTAAACCACCTTTTACCAAAAAACGCCTGGCTTGCAAAATCATTTAAAACTTTATCAAGAATAAGATTAATATTATTTGTTATTTTTTCAAAAAAAAGAGACTCAGATTGCACGCGATTTTTTAGATGTACAATATTTAAATTCCCAAAAACCGCCGGAATATAGTTTTCGCTTATAAATTCCGAGAGCTCTGCAAAATCAGGATCAAACAATATATTTACTTTTGGGTCGGTAAAAATAGCTGTAAGATCTATATCTTCAATTATTTTTCTTAAATACCTTTTTCCTGTATCAATAATAAGAATTTTTTCAATAAAATCATCATTGAGATAAGGCAAAATATGGTATCCGCCGCCCAGCCCATAGATGACTATAAAGCAGCTCCCTTTTTTTGATGTTTGATATAGTTTTTCAGCTTCAGAAACAGGATCATACATGGAATGAAGTTGAATTTTAGTGTTGCCTTTTTCTATAACTGGAATCATATTCCCATCTTTTGCAGGCAGGGTTATGACACTATTTAAAGGTTTTAAAGAATGAATTTCCAAAGAAAGATTTGAGTTATGAGAAGAGAGCGCCAGAATATTTTTTTTATACAACAGGTCATTCATACTTTTCTATTTTCGTTAATTCTTTTTTTATAAAAGTTATGCACTCTTCTGTAAGGCTGCAGTATTTCTTTTTAAGAACATCTTTTGAATTAGACAGCAATAAATCAATAAGATCAAGATATTCTGATGTATTAAAATAATACAACAAGTTTTTATCATATTCTACGACAAGTTTTTCGCGGAAAGAGTCTGAAATATCTGCTTCAAGATTATGAATAAGCTGTTGCGCAAGTTTTTTAACATTGGCTCTATGTTTATTATTGTCAATAAGATACAATGTGTAAAAATTATCATTGCCCGAAAAATCTTGATAAGAAGCTGCGATAAGTTCATCTGCTGCCTTGTTATCAAGTGTTTTCATTTTTTTTATTTCTATTCCCGAAGGATTTAAACGATAGTAATTTTCGCCTAAATTAACAGTATTAAACCAACCGTTATATGCTTTTAATTGCATCGAACTTCTGCAGTGCGGGTTCGCATTATTTTTAACCGTATAGTTTGTAACTGCCTGGTTGTAATAGATGTCTAGCAAAGGATTTGTTCTTGCCGGATTTCTGAACATAATATTCTCAAAAGCATGGGGAGAGCAGTGTGTTTTTATATCATTTGCACAAAGATCAAGGCCTATGAAAATAACAGGACTCTTTGTAAGTGCAGCAGTTAAAAAA
>JGI20163J15578_10000215_pt1 | contig 23803 bp, 20 predicted proteins | sample TergutCu122P1_FD_15578 | JGI IMG/M metagenome (IMG submission 15578)
GTTTATTCTAACCCCGCCGTTAGTGCCGGGAAACGCAAATCTGAAATCGGGTACTGCTTCATCAAATCCCCAAGGGGTACGGGTGGTGAGGACATACTCTGTACTAACATTTTCCAATGTGAATTGTGCATTGCTTCCGGGTATCGTAATTGTAATTTCTGGTATAATTTCCGTTGTCGCCATAACGGTTACACTTGGTATAACAAGACCCAAACACAGCACAACCGTCATAACAAAACCAATGACTTTTTTCTTCATGTTACTTTTTTTCATTTTTTAATTCCTCCTAAATAAGTATCAGAAAAAAATTCCTGTAATGATTGTGGTGATAAAATCGCCATCTTCATTTTTTATGATACTATACATGGTGTTATCACGTAAACATTTTTTATAAATATACGATGCTTATTTTTGTATACATTTGGAATTATTTCTAGTTAAGTTTACCATTATGCAAGTTATGATGTTTTTAGAGGTGTTATGTCTTTCATTTCCAAAAACAAAAAAGAATCCTTTTAGGACTCTTTATATAATAATATTTTTTAACTTCTTGTGTAAATATGTTCTTTTATGTTAAAATATGGATATGGTAATCGAATTGCAGGGTGTGGTTGCCACCTTAATTTCCTTAGTGGAGGGAGGTGGTGCTATGTCTACATATGAAACAATATCTTTATTAGTTATGTTTTGTATGCTAGTTCTAGCTATCCTGGCTCTCAGGATAAACAAGTAATCACCCTGTATATGCACTACAGGGTGATTAAGTAAAACTTAATACACTTGTATGGCAACCGCATCTTGCGGATTCGATTACCTTTAACTATATTATACCATTTTTTTGCAATTAGTAAACTATTAATTTTTCGGATAATTTATTTTTAATTGTCAATTGTCCATTCTCAACTGTCAATTACCCTTATTGCTGTCCATATAATTCTGCAAAATCATCACCGCAGCAATTTTGTCTACCACCTGCTTCCTTTTCTTTCTGGAAACATCCCCTTCAAGAAGGGTCTTTTGGGCACTTACTGTAGTTAATCTTTCATCCCAATACTTTATTTCAATACCGGTTCTCTTGGAAAGCTCATCCCCAAATTCTTTTGCTCTCTCAGCAGAAGGTCCGATAGTGTTATTCATATTCTTTGGTAACCCTATCACAACAAGATTAACATCATAATTCTTTAGTATATTAACCATCTGTTCCAAATCTGCTTCCGGGTCACTTCTTCTAATTGTATCTAAACCTTGAGCTGTTATGCCTAACAAATCACTTACTGCGATCCCTATTGTTCTCTCTCCTACATCTAAACCGGCTATTCTCGTCATATCCATTAAAAATCCCTCCCTTAACAGTCGTCGGTCGTCAGAGGTCGGATGTCCGATCTATTGTTAGCAGCTCTCTCTAATATCCGACTTCTAACTTTTTAACGTTAGTTATTTACAAACCTCCTAGAAAACTTTTATACAAAAATCTGTACAAACTGTAGAGCAATACCCGCATAGAATACATTTTTCATGCTGTACTTCTAGTTCATTACAGTCATTTAAACTTAATGCATCTTGACTACATTTTTTAATACATTCACCACAACTGCTACACCAAGATTCTATACGCAGCTTTTTATCATGTTCAATAAGCGACCTATGTAAATCTTCCGGAAGCTGAATTCCCTCAAGAATCATACAATTTCCCTGGATTTCTGAAAGATCTTGCATTCCCAAGGCAACCGAATCTAGCTCTTTTATAGCAAATACATATTGCAAAGCTTCCAGGTAACTTCCCGAGAAATTTCCTCCTCCTAAAGCTTTCATGCCGTATATTCCAATACCTTTAGCCTTTGCCATCTTTATTTCTTGAAGCATCTCCTCGGCTGTTCCATCAACTATACCCAAACCCTTATAGTTTATTATGGGATGTATAACATCAATACCTACCAGCTCTCTCCCGGCAGCTACACCCTGAATATGGTGTGTTGACAATCCTATAGCCCTAACAGTACCCATTTCTTTTGCTGTTAATAGAGCCTCCCAAGCAGGGTAATGGCCTTTTATAGTTAAAGCCTCCTGTTCATGCATCAGAAAAATATCTATATAATCCCTATCAATTCCCTTTCTGGCTTTTTCTATACTCTCCATCATTCCTTCAAAAGTATATGCATAAGATTTACTGGCAATTATCATGGGGGTGTTGACTGCTTCTAACAATCCCTTAAGATAGGTATACGTTTCATATAGCTCTGCAGTATCAAAAAAATTAATACCATTTTCAACTGCTTGCTTAAGGACTTCTACCCCTTGAGTTATGCTATAATTTTTTTGTAATGGACCAATAGTAAGGGTACCAAAACAAATCCTTGAAACCCTAAAGTCTGTTTTGCCAAGGGTTGTATACAACATCAACTACCACACCTTTATATAAAATGAAAATAAACCCCATGACAAAACCATAGGGTTTAATTAAACAAGTTTAATCAATAGCTTTTTATTCCTTTTCTTTGTCTAGATAGTGCGTAAGCAACTCTTCTAAAAGGTCATCTCTTTCAACCTTTTTGATTATAGCCCTAGCATTATTATGACTGGTAATATATGCCGGATCACCAGATAATAAATATCCAACTAGTTGGTTTATTGGATTATAACCTTTTTCTTTCAGTGCATCATGAACTTGAACCAAAATGTGCCTGGTTTCTAGTTCGTCTTCTTTTTTAGCTTTAAACATCATAGTTTGATCCATGCTATTTTTTCCCATTCCTTTCCCTCCCAGAATAGGTACTTTCTTATAACATTTCTGCATACAAGTCTATTATTCCTTTATATTTTTGTAAATTATTTAATTTGTCCTCGAATTATATCTTGTGCAACTTTTAATGCATCCTCTATCTTTGAAGGATCTTTTCCACCGGCCTGGGCCATATCAGGTCTACCGCCACCACCGCCACCGGCAATTTTGGCAACTTCTCTAATAATATTACCTGCATGTACACCTCTATCAATCACATCTTTGGTAGCCATCACAATAAAGCTGGCATTATCTTCGATAGAAGCACCAAGTACCACAACACCGGACTGAAGTTTATTTCTAAAAGTATCTCCCATATTTCTAAGGGTATCAATGTTCCTAGCATCAACTTTAATTGCTAAGAGCTTTACTCCCTCTATATCCATAACACTATCTAATAAGTTTTGTGACTGATAACTTGCTAATTTTGCAGCAATTTTTTCAATTTCTCGTGTTTTTTCTTTGTTTTCAGTAACAAGTTGTTCTATCTTAGAAATCACATGCTCCGCGTCTGTTTTTAGAGCTTTACCTATTTCTTTTGTAAGGGTTTCCATATTATTTAGATAACTTAGCGCCTCCGGACCTGTAATTGCTTCAATTCTTCTCAGCCCTGAACCAATACCACCTTCCCCTACAATTTTAAAAATACCAATTTCATAAGTAGACGTCACATGGGTTCCACCACAAAGTTCAAGGCTATAATCTCCAATTTGAACAACTCGAACTTGATCATCATACTTTTCCCCAAACAAAGCAGCAGCACCAAGTTCTTTGGCTTTATCCAGTGAAGTATTAAAAAACTCAACTTGATTCCCAAATAGGATTTGCCTGTTAACTATATCTTCTATTTCTCTTAGTTCTTCATTAGTTACTGCTCCAAAATGGTTAAAATCAAATCTTAAACGTTGTGGTGTCACCAAAGACCCTGCCTGATTAACATGATCTCCAAGAACATTCTTTAATGCTTGGTGTAATATATGAGTAGCTGTATGGTTTCTGGCTGTATTTAATCTTCTATGGCTATCTACTGATACATTAACATTACTGACTACACTGATGTTACCTTCAACTACTTTTCCTATATGGATAATTCTTTCGTCAGGAAGCTTTTTAGTATCTATTATCTGTATCTTACCGCTCTCATTAAAAATTTCCCCCTGGTCACCTATCTGACCACCACCTTCAGGATAAAAAGGAGTTTCCTTAAGCAATACAAAAACTTCCTCATCAACAGCTGCTGTCTCAACAGATTTTTCTCCAATAACAAGTGACAAGATTTTAGTTTCGTTTGCAACTTGTCCATATCCAATAAAGTTGGTTTTCTCCGTATCACCCAAAGCACTAATAAATGCAGTTGAAAAATCCCAACCCTTTGCATCATCTCTGGCAGCTCTTGCTCTTTGTCTTTGAGCTTCCATTTCTTTTTGGAAACCTTCTGTATCTACTTCCATATTGTTTTCCTCTGCAAGATCTTTAGTCAGATCAAGAGGAAAACCAAAAGTATCGTACAACACAAAAGCATCATGACCGGGAATACAATTTCTACCGGACTTTTTAACAACAGCAAGTATTTCATTTGCCATTTTCATACCATCATTAATTGTTTCATGAAACTTCTTTTCCTCTAGTTTGACTATCTTTTCTATATGCTCTTGTTTTTCTATAATTTGTGGGTACGCCTCACCCATGATTTTGCTTACTTCTGATACCATTTCGTTTAAAAACGGCTTATCTATTCCTATTACTTTTCCAAATCGAACAGCACGTCTTAGTATTCTTCTTAAAACATAACTTCGCCCTTCATTTCCCGGCAAAACACCGTCTGCAATAAGAAATGTACAGGCACGAGCATGGTCCGCAATAACCCTAAAAGGAAATCCTGCTTCTCCCGGTGAATACTCCTTACCGGTATGTTTTTCAACCCATTTTATTAAGGGTCTCATTAAATCCGTATCATAGTTGCTATCTACATTTTGCAAAATAGATGCTGCTCTCTCCAGACCCATTCCTGTATCTATACTTGGTCTTGGAAGAGGCTCCATATTTCCATTTTGATCTCTTTCAAATTGCATAAAAACAAGATTCCAAATTTCCAGCCATCGATCACAATCACATACCCCTAAAGCACAATCTTCAGCATCACATGAATAGGTAATGCCTCTATCAAAAATTATTTCACTACATGGTCCACACGGCCCTGTATCCCCCATAGCCCAAAAGTTGTCCTTTTCTCCTAAGCGAATAATTCTCTCTGGGGATACATCTGTATTTTTAAGCCATAACTCATGAGCATCGTCATCATCTAGGTAAATTGTTATCCACAATTTATCTTTAGGCAAACCAAGTACTGAAGTTAAAAATTCCCAAGAATATTCAATAGCTTCTTTTTTAAAATAGTCTCCAAAAGAGAAATTTCCCATCATCTCAAAAAAAGTATGGTGCCTTGCAGTTCTACCTACCGTATCAAGGTCGTTATGTTTTCCCCCTGCTCTAACACATTTTTGAGCAGTAACAGCCTTTGAGTAGTCTCTTTTTTCAATCCCTGTAAATACATCCTTAAATTGAACCATACCCGCATTTGTAAATAATAGTGTAGGATCATTATGGGGTACAAGAGAGGAACTCTCTACAATTTTGTGCCCTTTTTGAGCGAAATAGTTCATAAAAGCATCTCTAATATCCTTACCGTGCAAGCAAACCACTCCTTCAACCCATATCTTTAATAGATTAAAATATATAAACCTCGTCACCAATAAAACCATGGACGAGGTAACACTCTTTAATGTATTATACCTAAATATATCTAAACATGTCAATTGCAGTGAAAGATCAAGGCATTTTTCAAAACCAGTTTATGTTATTATATTTTTTCACCAATAGTGCCTCCGCCTACTACCAGGTCATCTAAATAATAGACCACTGCTTGACCAGGTGTAACAGCCTTTACAGGTTCTGCAAATTCCACTCTAACCCTCTCTTTTTCCGGATAAATTATAGCATCTACAGGGTCGGACTTGTAGCGAATTTTTGCCTGAACTTCCATTGGTTCTTGAAGATTGTCAAATAAAATAAAATTGTTAAAATATGAATATAGTCCGTTAGAAAAAATATCTTCCTGCTTACCTATGACTACTGCATTTTTGTCCGGTATTATATCTACCACATAGGCGGGATATCCAAGGGCCAATCCTAAACCCTTTCTTTGGCCAATTGTATAAAAGGGTATCCCTTCATGGGTCCCTATTTTATTTCCGTGGATGTCAAGAAAAGGACCTTTTTTTATGGAGTTTACTTTGCTCTGAAGAAAATCCCTATAGTTATTATTGGGAACAAAACAAATTTCCTGACTCTCCGGTTTATTGGCAACCGTTAACCCCAACTCTTGTGCCATAGTCCTTATTTCCGGCTTAGTAAAATCACCTAGAGGCATTAATGTCTTTGATAACTGTTCCTGGGTAAAAACATAAAGAGCATACGTTTGATCTTTATTTAAGTCTACAGCCTTTCTCATTAAATACCTTTTTCTATCTCGGTCATAATAAATTCTACTATAATGACCGGTGGCAATAAAATCTAAACCTAATTGGTACCCCTTATTAAGAAGTGCCTCAAACTTTACTAGCTTATTACATGCAATACAAGGGTTGGGAGTTCGTCCTTGCATGTACTCTTCTATAAAGTAGTCAATGACTTTTTCTTTGAAAATACTCCTAAAATTAACTACATAAAAAGGTATCCCCAGTTTATTAGCCACACTCCTTGCATCATCAACAGCACTAAGACTACAGCAGCCTGTCTCATTTTCGGCAGGAGGCTGGTCTTCAGGCCAGATTTGCATGGTAACACCAACTATTTCATAACCTTTTTCTTTTAATAAATGAGCGGTAATAGAACTATCTACACCGCCACTCATAGCAACCAATACTTTTTGCATAGTTTATTATCACCTATTTTTTTGCTTGCTTTGCTTTGTAATCCTCAATTGCCTTGTGTAATGCATCTGCAGCTAAATTAGAACAATGCATCTTTGGTCCCGGTAATCCACCCAGAGCGTCTGCTACAACCTTATTTGTAAGTTTTTCAGCTTCCTCAATAGTCTTACCCTTTACTAATTCCGTTGCTTTACTGCTTGTTGCAATTGCTGCTCCACAACCAAAGGTTTTAAACTTAATATCCTCTATGATATTATCTTTCACCTTAATATAAATCTTCATAATATCCCCACAAGTTGTATTGCCAACTTGTCCTACACCATCTGCGTCCTCAATTTCTCCAACATTTTTGGGATTTGAAAAATTCTCCATTACCTCTTCTGTATACATGATTTCTCCTCCTTAAGGTTAGTTTTTATTGTATATTGGTGACATTGCTCTTAATCTATTTACTACCTCAGGAAGCACTTGTAATACATAATCAATATCTGCCTCTGTGGTCTCTCTTCCTAATGTCATCCTTAATGAACCATGAGCAATTTCATGGGATAAACCTGTTGCTAACAAAACATGGGACGGGTCTAAAGAACCGGAAGTACAAGCCGACCCGCTAGATGCTCCTATTCCTTTCATATCCAAGCTTAATAGTAGTGATTCACCTTCAATAAATTCAACACTTACATTAACATTACTTGCTATTCTTCTTTCCAAGTGACCGTTTAATCTCGTATGGGGTATGTTTTCCAAAATACCTTTTATTAATTTATCCCGAAGTTTTGTCTGCCTTTCGGTTTCTGTATCAATCTCTTTACCTGCAAGCTCTGCAGCCATACCAAAACCCACTATGCCACTTAAGTTCTCTGTTCCCGGTCTTTTTTTACGCTCTTGAGCACCACCATAGGTAATATTGTCAAATTGCACACCTTTTCTTACATATAAAACACCAACACCTTTGGGTCCATATATTTTATGGCTGGAACCTGTTAACATATCTACATTTAATTCCTTCACATTAATAGGAATTTTTCCTAAGCTTTGTACAGCATCCGTATGGAATATGATACCTTTGTCTCTTGCTAATTTTGCCATTGAACCAATATCTTGAATAGTACCAATTTCGTTATTTACATGCATGATACTTATTAATATAGTTTCCGGCTTTATTGCTGCTTTTAAGTCTTCTATATTAACAATACCTTGATCATCTACAGGCAAGTACGTCACTTCAAATCCTTGTTGTTCCAGATGTTTACACGGATCCATTACAGCATGATGCTCAATTGCAGAAGTTATAATATGCTTGCCTTTTTTACTATTAGCCATGGCTGCACCAAGGATAGCAATATTATCAGATTCCGTACCACCACTGGTAAAATATATCTCTTTAGAATTTGCACCAATAAGATTTGCAAGTCTGTCTCTAGCCTCATCCAGAGCTTTTTTGGCTTCTCTGCCAAAACTATGAACACTGGAAGGGTTGCCAAACGTGTACAACATATATTCCATAACCAGGTCAGCAACTTCTTTTCTAACCGGTGTAGTAGCACTATGGTCTAAGTATACTCTTCTCATCTTAATTCCTCCTGTTTGTTAGCCTCATCACACATGTTAGCTAGAGTTATAGAATCTAATACCTGGGTGATACTATCCCTAACTTTTTCCCAAACCGGCCTGGTTGCACAACCTCCGGCTCTATCACATGTATTTATCTCTTCACTTACACAGTCCATTGGGCCTATTGGTCCCTCAAGAGTACGTATAATATCACCAACATATATATCTTCCGGCCTTTTAGCAAGGCTGTACCCACCTTGAGCTCCTCTTGTACTTTCTACCAAGCCTGCTCTGCGCAAACTTCCAAGAAGCTGTTCCAAGTATGGTTCAGATATAGATTGTTTTTCGGCTATTAGCTTAAGGGGAATAGGACCATCACCGTAATACTGTGCAAGTTCAAACATTGCTCTTAGTCCATATTCTCCTTTTGTAGATAATTTCATAAAAACACCCCAATTCTCTACTTTAAAACCGAGCAAAATACTTGGGTATAATCTCTATTATATATATTAATAGTTTTTACTAAAATGTCAATAGTTAATCCAAAGTTTTTTACTCGGGATTAATTTTCCTTTTAGCTTGGTTTTATGCTTTGTAAACTTCTATTAAGGAAAATTTTTCCTTAAAAAATTATCTGTTTATAAAGGAATTTACATTAATTACAAAGAACATTAATGTATAGAAACATCTAAAGGGAAGGTGTGCAACATGGATAAGATCAATGAACTAAGAACTCAGTTTGATAACATGTCTACCGACCAGAAAAAACAGTTTATAGATGACTTAGAAAAACAGCTTGAAGGCAGTAATAGTACGGAACATAAAAATTTTCTGGATGAATGTATCCAAAAATACAATGAAGAAGCTCATATTATCTCAGAACCAATGGATGTTAGTACAGCTCTGAGATATTCAGCTCAAAGAAGCTCTTTGGCTTTTGCTGTTTTGATTATCCTTGGTCTTGGTCTTATCTTATGGCTTGAGTTTGTCAGGTAATAGATGCAAACGCACCTTCATAGAAATCATAGAAGATGTGACTTGTGAAAAATAAAAACCTGCTAAAAAAGTTTTGTTGACTTTTTTAGCAGGTTTTTTATACATATACAAAAAACTTCAACAAACTAAAGCCCAAACACACTTAAATCTACCAAAAAATCCCCACTACTATGGCAATAACCATTGACAGAACATAGACCATACCAAATTTGGCATGGAACTGTGCCGTTGACATCTCAAGAACTTTAAGTTTTTCCATATCACCTTTACGTGCAGCTTCAGCATGCTTAACTTGACCGATACCCAAGGGTAAAGTCAGAAGTATCAATAAGGACCATAGTGGTAAAAGTTTAAAATCCGTAAGTGCTGTCACTGCAACAAGTAACACTATAGTTACATAAGCACCGATTACTTGAAACTTATACATCGTATAGTTAAAATCTGAATCAATCATCATGGCTAAAGTCTTGATGCCAGCCTTTCTATCATCTTCAATGTCACGTATATCGTTTCCGTGTAAGATACTCGATACAAGTAAAGCAATCGGCAAGGATACAAGAATCACTTCCCAAACACCGTATGCATACTGCATTTGTACCCAATAAGAACCTAATACCATCATAGGACCCATTAGGAAAAACACCAAAATAGAACCCAATCCTGCATATTTATAACTAATACCGGCAGTATACATATACCCACCCAGTATACCTAAAACACCCAGTACCAATATAGGCCAGCCGGCAACCCAGACTAAGAAAAGACCAATGAGTGCCGCAATGGTAAAACAGCCAATACCTACTTTTTTCATAGATTTTGGATCCATCATACCTGTAACCAATTGAGGACAATTAACAGCAGACTCCACCGTGTCAACTCCGGACAGGTGATCTCCATAAGTATTAATATAGTTGGTACCTGCCTGTATTAGTATACCACCTATAAGAGTCAGCAAAAATAAACCTAGTTGAAAATCTGCACCTAACCACCAGGCATAGGTTGCTCCCATAAATATCGGAACCGCCGAAGCCGTAAAGGACCAAGGCCTAGATGCAATTAACCATTCTTTTAACATATTTTTTCCTCCAATTTCATATTAAAGTATATTTACAAGACAATCTGGAAGATTATTAAGTAGTGCATATGTATTAGCATTATTACCCATTTTATTTGTTGTTTTTCAAAATCTTTTGTGAAGTTGCACTTTTTACTTCGGCTTCATTTTTTGGCACATAATATTTCCTGCCTTTTAACTTATCCGGAAGATACTGTTGCTCTACCCAGTTATCCGGATAGTCGTGGGGAAAAAGATAACCAATCCCCTTACCCAACTCTTTAGACCCTTTATAACTGCTGTCAGCAAGGTGAGATGGTACTTCGCCAACTTCACCGTTTCTAACATCATTTAAAGCATGATCTATTGCAGTAATAACCGAATTGCTTTTAGGTGCCAATGACAAATGTATAACCGCTTGGGCAAGGTTGATTCTTGCCTCAGGCATTCCTATAAAATCCAATGCATGAAAAGCAGCTACAGCTACTTGTAATGCTTGAGGGTCAGCCATACCAATATCTTCTGAAGCATGAACTATGATCCTGCGAGCAATAAATTTAGGGTCCTCTCCTGCATCAAGCATTCTGGCCAGATAATGCAAAGCTGCATGGGGATCAGAACCACGAATACTCTTAATAAAAGCTGATATCACATCGTAATGATAGTCCCCTTTTTTATCGTAACTAACTGCAGGTCTTTGAAGACAATCCTCAACTACTGCTAAATCAATTTGACGGATTCCTTCTTTATCCGGTGAAGTGGTAAGTACAGCCATCTCCAGTGAATTAAGTGCAATCCTGGCGTCACCTGCAGAACATCTTATCAGATGTTTTTTGGCTTCTTTATTTAGGTTAAAGTTATATTTTCCAAGACCTCTTTCTTCGTCTTCTGAGGTTAAAGCAATTATTTTTTCTACTTGTTCATCATTTAATGATGCTAATTGGAATATTCTTGACCTGGAACGCAGAGGACCGTTAATTTCAAAGTAGGGGTTTTCTGTAGTAGCTCCAATAAGTGTTAAAGTACCATCTTCTACTGACGGTAATAATGCATCCTGTTGAGACTTGTTAAACCTATGTATCTCATCAATAAACAATATTGTTTTCTCATTATACATTCCCAATCGTTCTTCTGCCACTTTAATAACTTGCCTCAAATCTCCTACCCCTGATGTAACAGCATTTAAGCTTTGAAAATTAGATTTTGTAAGATTGGATATTACCTTTGCCAAGGTAGTTTTGCCACTTCCCGGTGGACCATAGAAAATTATAGAACCTAATCTATCTGATTCAATGGCTCTTCGCAAAAACTTACCCTTACCTAAAATATGCTCTTGCCCAATAAACTCTTCAAGGCTTCTGGGTCTCATCCTAACAGCTAAAGGTGCTGATTTTTTTAAGTTTTGATCTTTAGAAAAGGAAAATAAGTCCATAACAATTCTCCTCCATAGACAGATATAAAGCTCTCAATTATGATAAGCAACTGAAAGCTTTAAGATAGTACTTATTCAAACGAGGCCTTTAAGCATACTTTTTTAGCAGTGCTAAAAGTTCGGCTTTTGGTTTAAATCCTATTATTCTTTCAACTTCTTCTCCGCCCTTAAATATAATTAAGGTAGGAATACTCATTATTCCAAATTGAGCGGGAGTCTGGTTATTTTCATCAACATTTAATTTACCCACTTTAATTACTCCGGCCATCTCTTCTGCTATTTCATCAATAACCGGTGCTATCATTCTACAAGGTCCACACCAAGCAGCCCAAAAATCAACCAAAACTGTTTCCCCTGAATTTAAAACTGTTGCCTCAAAATTATTGTCTTCAATTTTTATTATTTTATCACTTGCCATCTTTAACTTCCCCTTTCAAGATATATCTTTATTCTACTTATTCCATCTTATATTATACCTTATTATTTATTTGAAGCAAGGTTAAACAACATCTGCAATTAAGTTTATTTTATACTGAATGTTTTCTTTGTGTGACCTTATAAAGTACTCTTGGCAGGTCTCCCTCTTCAAATTCATTAATGCTAATTATTTCAAAATTCTTCGCAAGAAGTGTTATTTTATCCTTGCTGAAAAAGTGAACAATAAATCCATTTACTTCATACATATCTTCGCCTCTATGAATTCCTTTTTCATAATAAGAATCATTGATATTTCTGGCGGTATAAACATTTAGACCGCCTGGCTTTAATATACGGTTAATCTCATTACTTAAAAATTCAAGTTCCTTAACTGTAAATGCCATATTAAATAGCATATGGGAATAACAAGCATCAAAAGTTTCTTCTTGAAATAGGAGTGGGTTTCTAGCATCATATTGTATTGCGGTAATAGATTGAGATAATCCTAGTTTTTGTGCCTTTTGATTTATCGCCTGAATACCAGCCTCACTATAATCCAAAACAGTTATCTTAAATCCGTTTTTTGCAAAAAAGAAAGTATCCCTGCCCTGTCCACCGCCTAATTCAAGAATTTCAGTTGTCCCTTCTTTCTTAAATAACTCTATTGCTTTCTGAGCAGCATAACTTGGAACTTCGCCATACATTTCTGGATTACTTAAATAGGTGTTTTCCCAATGAGTATGTTGTGCATTTATTTTACTTGAATTATCGGTTGACATAATCTCCCCTCCTAATTCAGTTTGTATCAAACTCAAGCACCATCTGCAAATTTGTTAATCACGTAGTACGCTAGATAAAAACCAGCCACTGCCGGAACAAAAGAAATAGAGCCGGGAATTGAATTCTTTCCAGGTGGAATCATTTCCATATTCCCTTGTTTTACTTGCAGGGGACTATCAGGGGAATATACCACGGTTACACCATCTACAATACCCCTTTGCTTTAGCTCCCTACGTACAACACGGGCTAAAGGACAAGTTGTTGTTGCTGAAATATCGCCTATTGTTAGAGTTAGAGGATTTATCTTATTACCTGCTCCCATGCACGAAATAACAGGAATATTATTTCCTTTGCAACGTGATATAATATCAAGCTTGGCAGATACATTATCAACTGCATCTACTACAAAATCATACTCATCAGTTATAAAATAGTCACCTTTGTCCGGTGTATAAAATTCCTGCAAAGCCTTTACCTGTATATCAGGATTGATATCCCTAATCCGTTCAGCCATTGCCTCAACTTTTGGCTTACCGATAGTACTATCCAGTGAATGAAGTTGCCGATTTATATTGGTAACTGCTATAGTATCATGGTCAACCATCGTTATATACCCTACACCTGTCCTAGCAAGTGCTTCAACAGTATGGCTACCAACTCCTCCTATTCCAAGAACAAGGACTTTTTTCTTCTTTATTTCATCCATTGCTTTAGTTCCCAATAACATCTCGGTTCGCACAAATCTCACTAAATTACTCCCCAATCACTATTATTAACCCCTTTAAAGGTTTATAATTGTCCATTGTTAATTGCTTTGCTCTATTCCTCTTCCTCAGGCACAACAGTCTGAATATGCAGCTCTTGAAGTTGGGCTTGATCCACCCTTGAAGGTGCTTCTGTTAACAAGTCTGATGCACTTTGGGTCTTTGGAAAAGCAATTACATCCCTTATACTGGACCTGCCTGCTAATAACATTACCATTCGATCTATTCCCAATGCTATTCCACCATGGGGAGGTGTCCCATACTCAAAAGCTTTCAGCATAAATCCAAACTTTTCTTCAGTCTCTGCATCATCTAATCCTAAAAGCTTAAATATGCTTTCTTGAACACTTCTGCTGTGAATTCTAATACTTCCCCCTCCAAGTTCCACTCCATTAAGAGCCAAATCATAAGCTTTAGCTCTTACTTTACCAGGACTGGCTTCCAAGGTTTCCAAATCTTCATCCACCGGTGATGTAAATGGATGGTGTATGGAAAGCCAACGCTTATCTTCTTCGTCATATTCTAATAAGGGGAAACGAGTAACCCATACAAAATTTAGTTCCTTATCGTCTAATAAATTAAGCCTCTTGGCTATCTCGACCCTTAATTGACCAAGAGAAATTGCTACTATCTCCGGTTTATCTGCTACAAAAAGTAACAAATCGTTAGGTTTAGCCCCTAAGGTCTGTACAATTTGTTCCATTTCTTGCTCTGTAAAAAATTTGCTGATAGGTGACTTTATACCGTCTTCTTCAACAATCATCCAAGCTAAACCCTTGGCACCATATATGGAAACGAATTTGGTCAAATCATCTATTTCCTTCCTGGAATAATGACCACAACCTGATGCATTAATTGCTTTAACTTGACCTCCTGCTTCAACTACACTGGCAAATACCTTAAACCCGGAATTTGTTACAATATCTGAAACATTTTTAAGCTCCATACCAAATCTTAAATCCGGTTTATCTGATCCATATGTATCCATAGCTTCTTCATAAGTAAGCCGTAAAAAGGGAGTTGGCACAGTAACTCCAAGGGTTTCTTGAACTACATAAGCCATCATTTCCTCTAAAAGTTTATAAACATCTTCTTCATTTACAAAAGACATTTCTAAATCTAACTGGGTAAATTCCGGCTGCCTGTCAGCCCTTAGATCCTCATCTCTAAAACAACGAACAATTTGAAAATATTTATCCATACCGGAAACCATTAAGAGCTGTTTGAATATTTGTGGTGACTGGGGTAAAGCATAAAATTCCCCCGGATGAACCCTACTGGGCACCAGATAATCCCTGGCTCCTTCCGGTGTACTTCTGGTAAGCATTGGTGTTTCAATTTCAAGGAAATTATTTTTATCAAGATAATCACGAATTGCCTTGTTGACCTTATGTCTTAGAATCATCAAATTTTGCATGTCAGGTCTCCTCAGATCCAAATATCTATACTTTAACCGAAGATTTTCATCTACATCCACATTCTCAATAATATAAAAAGGCGGTGTTTTTGCGGGGTTAAGTATCCTCAGCTCACTTGCATATACTTCAACCTCTCCTGTAGGTAAATTTGGATTAACAGTTCCTTCAGGTCTGGGGCGAACTTCACCTACTATTGCTATAACAAATTCATTTCTTACATCTTCAGCCTTATTAAATGCTTCTTGATCCACATCTTGACTGAATACAACTTGCACCATTCCCGTAATGTCTCTAAGGTCAACAAAAATCAACCCACCATGGTCTCTTCTCCTATTAACCCATCCCATAAGGGTGACCTTTTGCCCTACGTTTTCCTTATTTACATGATTACAATGGTTACTTCTTTTTAAACCCGCTAGACTTTCTGCAATTACTGCCATCTTTTTTCCTCCTTAAGCAATGAACACAATAAATTTATTTTATCTTTAACTAAATTTTCTCTTTGCCCATATATTGCCGGATCCTTGGGATTGTAGTAAATACCATGAATCTTATATGTATCTTTATCTATAAACTTAGAGGCTGCTCCGGCACCAAGACCAATTATCGTTTGTCTTTCTTCCATCATCATTATATTATACCAGCTTTCTTCTCCAATCCAAGAATAACCTGTATTTTCCATATCTCCTAAAATCCTTTTCTGCCGATAGAGATAATACGGGTTGTAACTCTTGTCTCTAAGGATTTCATCTGCAACAATATGCATTTTAGAAACCTCTGTCGCTACAGGGAGATGGACTTTTAGTTTTCTAAGCTTTGAAGCAGTCTTTATGGCCAGGGTATGGACCGTTATATTATGCGGCTTAAGATCAATAACTTTTTCAACTGTATCAATAACTAATGATGTATCTTCCTCCGGAAGTCCCAGTATCAGGTCCATATTAAGCTTTAAACCAAGTTTATGGACCAAAGCAACTGCTTCGTGAATTTGAGAAATATCATGGTGTCTGCCTACTAAGTTTAAAGTTTTTTCCTGCATAGTTTGAGGGTTTACACTTACCCTGGTAACTCCATAGTTTTTTGCTAATTGAAGCTTTTCCTCATCAATAGTATCTGCTCTACCGGCTTCAAGGGTATATTCCCTTATCTTATGTCGGCGAACATAAGGCTCAATTGCACATAACAGCCCCTCTAATTGAGGAGCATTTAAAAATGTCGGAGTTCCTCCTCCTATATATAAAGAATCTACACTAATATCCAAATACTCTATAGCTAGATAAAATTCCTCTATTTCTCTTTTTAATGTTTCTAAATAACTGTCTATTCTTTTTTTAAATCTTTTAACTTCATAACCCGGAAATGAACAATAAAGGCATCTTGATGGGCAAAAAGGTATACCCACATAAATATTAACACCCATTCTATTACTGCTACTGTGCTTAAACAACTTTCTTTGAACCTGAGCCACTTCTCTTACAAGATCAATTTTGTCCTTACCTACATAGTATTCCTTTTTAAGATAATCATCAAAATCCTGTCCTGTTATATTATTATCCAAAACTCGATGAATCACTTTAACAGGCCTTACACCTGTTAATATACCCCATGGTTTTGGATATTCATTAAACACCTCCAGCATCAGCTTATAAAAGGTCAATCTGACTAATCTTCTAAGCTGGCTACGAAGTTCATCTTCTAACTCTTCTCTTATCTCTGTGATTTTGACCTCTTTTTGCCAGTAGCTTATTGCCTCAACAAACATTCCTTGGTTATTAACATTATATTTTATTTCAAAATGACATTGTTTCCCTAAGCTCCATGCCTTGATTTGGTCATTGGGAAAAAACAGCAGGAATATATCTTCAATTGTCCTATCCAAATTTTTTGGTGTGAACTTTACATAGTAGCTCATTTCAGAAATGGATTATGCTCCTTTTCGTAACCAAGGGTAGATTGGGGCCCATGTCCGGGATATACAGACAGATTACTATCCAAAGGTAATAATTTTTCCTCGATGGATTTAATAATCATCTCAGGATCTCCACCCGGCAGATCTGTTCTCCCAATAGCACCTGCAAAAAGAGTATCACCTGTAAATAAGGAATCATGCCCCTTTAATGTAATACAACCTGGTGAATGACCCGGAGTATGTATCACCTCTAAATTAATATCACCTAGAGTTATAACATCTCCTTCCTTTAATAAAACATTAACAATAAACGGATCTTTTGCACCATAAACCCATGATCTTAAAGACAAACTTTCACCCTCTAAAAACTCTTTTTCCGCCTCATGGATATATATTTTTGCCCCGGTTTTTCCTTTAATTATGCTATTTCCATTTACATGGTCATAATGACCATGAGTGTTAATTATTTTTTCCAGTTTATATCCGTCGGCATTAACTATCTGGAGTATCCTTTCACCTTCATCACCGGGATCAATGACTAAACACTTTTTTGTTCTTTCACATCCTAGGAGATAAGCGTTGGTTTGCAATCTACCTACAGGTATTATTTTAAAATACACCAAAATCACCCTTTCAAAAAAGCTTAGAGCTATCCAATAACATTGTTACAGGACCTTCATTTATAGAATGAACAAGCATATGCTCTCTAAATATACCAGTTTCAACGCCAATTTTCCATTTATTTTGCATTTGTTCAACAAAATATTTAAAAAGACGTTCTCCTTCCTCCGGTGGTGCTGCATCTGTAAAGCTAGGTCTACGCCCTTTACGACTATCTCCATAAAGTGTAAACTGTGATACTATTAATGCTTGCCCCTTTACATCAACTAATGAAAGATTCATCTTACCTTCATTATCTTCAAAAATCCTAAGATTAATGATTTTTTCAGCTAAATAATCTGCATCTTTTTCTGTGTCATCCCTCCCGACTCCTAAGTATATCAGGGCTCCGGCATCAATCTTTCCGGTTATACGATCATCTACTGTAACCGAAGCATTTGCAACTCTTTGCACTACTGCTCTCATTAGCTCAAACCCCCTTAAATTCAATGAACAATTAACAGTTTGCAGTTGACAATTAAAAATCAATTGACTACTAGTTATTTTTTAAGTATTTTATTTATGGGTTTACCTTTAGCTAGTTCGTCGATTAATTTATCTAAGTATCAAATGTTACCCATTGTTTCAACTATCATTAAAACTATACCATTATTAACTTCATAAAAAAAGAGTAATATCTTACTACTAATGACTAATAGTAAGATATTACTTTTTTATTTGCTTTAGAAGGAAAAACAACCACTATGAACAATGATACTTGCACTTATAACCCCTTCTATAGTATTAAAATATTAAAGTATTGCAAATTCTGCTCGCTTATTCCAAAAGTGATTTAGTAATATGCAAAGTACAGTTGCCACCAGTGATAACCAAATTTTTCTAACCATTTTAAGATGCCATTATCACAATGATAGCAAGTAATGCAACAAAAGCGATTAGTATTCCTAATGCAATCATTTCTTTTGAGGTCATTTCACTTGGCGTGTTACTCATGACATATCACCACCTTCCCGTTCTGGAATCAAGAGGGAAAATTCCTATTTTTTAGAAAATTATGTGGCAACAACTATACTGTGCATTATGTATAATTTTTAAGACTTTCAAAGATCATTAGAATGTTTATGTTTTTTTTGCATTTAAAAAACAAATCGTTACTATTTAATATTATTATAGCACAAGGCTTTTTGAAAATAAATACTTTTATAAAAAATTTTCTTTTTCTTAACGACAGTTTTGAAACAACAACGGCACGACTGATTTTTTTCAGCCGTGCCGTTGCTCTATTCATCCCTTCTATCCTTGAAACTTAGTTAAAACTAAGTAAAATCAATTGAACTTCATAATGGCAACAAGGAAAATATATTGACAATTGTTCTTAAGACGGTGTCATTCTCTTTACCTCAACAACATCTCTAATCTTTTTCAGTTTTTCAAGAACTACCTTTAAATGATCCAGGTTACGAATCTCCATCTTAATATCAACCATAACGATCTTATTCTTGGTAGTCCTGGCATTTATAGCATTTACATTGATTTTTGTGTCTTGAATTGTATTCATAACATCAATGGCAAATCCTGATCTATCCATACCCGTTACTTCTATTTCAACTTGATAAACTGCATCAGTTTTTTCATCCCATACAACATCTATTAACTGTTCCGTACCTGCCAGACTGTTAGTTACATTTATACAGTCTGCCCTATGAATAGATACTCCCCTACCTTTTGTGATATAACCTATAATATTATCCCCCGGTAAAGGGTTACAGCACTTTGAAAGACGAATCAGTAAATTATCAACACCCTTTACCCTTACACCACTTGAAGGTTTCCCATATCCTGAAAAAGGCTTGAGGGGTTTTTCCGGGGTTACTTGGGCTTCTTCTTTAATATCTTTTTTAGCTTTTATTTTAAAATTGTCACTTATCCAATGAATAACCTGTATTGGACTTAGAGCTCCTTCTGCAATAGCAACATAAAGATCTTCAATATTCGTAATGCTGTATCTCTTAGCCGCCTCCAATAAATTGTTGGTTTTAAGAGCATCTCCTATTGGAAGACCTTGTTTTTTGCATTCCCGCTCTAATATCTCTCTTCCCTTTACAACATTTTCTTCTCTTTGCTCTTTTCTAAACCACTGTCTGATACGGTTTTTAGCCTGAGAAGTCTGTACCAAGTTTAACCAATCTCTACTGGGACCGGTATTTTTACTTGTAAGTACTTCTACTATATCTCCTGTTTTGAGCCTATAGTCCAGTGGTACAATCTTGCCACTTATCTTTGCACCTGTACATTTATGACCAACATCCGAGTGAATTCTATACGCAAAATCAATCGGTACTGAACCTTCCGGCAGCTCCATAACATCACCTGCAGGAGTAAAAACATAAACTCGATCTGAAAAGAAGTCCACCTTAAGGGATTCCATAAACTCGCTAGCATCCTTTTGGTCTCGCTGCCAATCTAATAATTGACGAAGCCAAATAAGTTTTTCATTAAACTTTTGATCCCCTACATTACCTTCTTTGCTCTCTTTCCCTTCTTTATACTCCCAGTGAGCAGCTATACCAAACTCTGCTATCCTATGCATCTCCCATGTACGAATTTGGATTTCAAAAGGTTCTCCATTAGGTCCTAAAACGGTAGTATGAAGTGATTGATACATATTTGGCTTTGGCATTGCTATATAGTCCTTAAACCTCATTGGAATTGGCTTCCACAAAGTATGAATAATTCCAAGAGCTCCATAACAATCTTTAACAGATTCAACCACAAGGCGAACAGCGATTAAGTCATATATTTCATTAACGTGAATTTTCTTTTTCTTCATTTTGTTGTAAATGCTGTAAAAATGCTTGGGACGACCTTGAATATCAGACTTAATTCCTACTTCGTCTAACTTGGCTGTTAAAACAGTAATAACCTCATTAATATATTGTTCTCTTTCCTGACGTTTCATTGATATGGATTGAACCAATTGGTAATACTCTTGTGGATGCATATAACGTAGCGCCAAGTCCTCCAACTCCCATTTGACTTTAAAAATACCAAGTCTATGTGCAAGAGGGGCAAATATTTCCAAGGTTTCTTCTGCAATTTCCCTTTGTTTTTCAGGAGATTGATGCTTCAGGGTACGCATATTGTGAAGTCTGTCTGCCAATTTAATGATAATAACTCGTATATCCTTTGCCATAGCAAGGAACATCTTTCTAAGGTTCTCTACTTGTTGCTCTTCTTTGGATTTAAACTCAATTCTACTAAGTTTTGTAACTCCATCAACTAATTGAGCAACATCATTACTGAAGACCTTTTCTATTTCTTCCAGAGATATAGTTGTATCTTCAACTACATCATGAAGAAGCCCGGCAACTATTGTTATTTCATCCACTTGTAAGTCAGCCAAAATTTTGGATGTTTCTAGTGGGTGGACGATATACTCTTGCCCTGACCTTCTTTGTTGCCCTTTATGAGCTTCTTTGGCAAATTTATAGGCATCTTCTATAAAAGCAACATCTGCATCGGGATTATATTCTTTTACTTGTTGTATTAAATCTGTTATAGGCAACGGATAACCCCCTTTGTGGCAATTGACAGTTGTAAAAGCTTTTTAGTAATTAATACTTATATCTTACTTCTTAAATTCCATTAAATGAAGTTTTTTAAAAACTCTTTAAAAGCTTGTTGTTGGTGTAAGTTCTCATTGTATCTCCAGGATCTGTTTAAGTCAACCTGTGGATCATCAGAACCACCGGTTAAGCCCAGATCATTAAATATATTCATGATCGTTTTAAATGCTTTTTCGTTAACATTTGTGCCATTTTTATTTAAGAAGGTTTGTAATTTGTCAAATTTAATATCTATTAACTCTTTTTTGGATTGTCTCGCTGTTGAGTAGATAAGCTTTAATGCATCCTTTGTTGGATATGTACCTTCAATAAGAGATTGAATTCTGGCAATATCCTGGCCGGCGTATAAAAGCTTGGCTTCTTTATTTAACATTAGATAATTCCAACAGGATTTATCTAATGGCAAGTCTATAAGTATATCTACTGCATCTCTTGTAATGTATCCTCTTGGTAGTGAGCAGGTCGTAATAAGCACATCAGTTACTCCTGAATTAAATCTCTCCAGCATTTCCTTTTGTTTATGATAACTTAATTCATGATCCCAAAAAGAAATATTATACACATCCATGGTATTTTGAAGTTGTTTTAAAACTCTTCTTAGTTCAGGTTTGTCTTTTACCCATATAACAGAATCCTCAGAGTCAACAATAGCTACTATTTGGCCTTGTGGTACCGAATCATATTCTATCTCATCGTTTAGTTGGCTATTTATAATATAATTCTTTTTCATCTCTATGTCATCTAAATTGTAAAAGTTTGTTTCTTGCTCTCTTGAAGAAATAACTCTTATTATTGTGTAATTATTGTTTATAATACTTCCTTTATAATGCCCCAACCAGGCTGCTGATGCAAATACAATGTTGCTTAGATCATTGCTTTTGTTTATAATACTATCTATTTTCTGATCTGTATCGCTTCCGGATAAAAAATAAACATCCATGTTTAATTTTTTTATATAAGACTTCCAATAATTAAATAAGGTATGACTTAAAGCAACTGTATTTCCTATAATATAGACAGTTCCTTTTTCCATAGAAAATTGTTGCATAAGAAGTTTCATTTCCGAGTTTATTTCGAGCACACTTCCATAAAAATCATCTTTTTCTATAATAAAAGGTTCGCTTTTTACCTCAGCTAGATTTTCAGAAATAATTTGTATTCCGTTATTAAAATCAGCCTTTTTAATATCTTTCAATTTTAGTTGTAAAGTTTCCTTTTCGTTCCAATAATTAGTTTCTACCTCAAATGCCAAATCAACCTTTTGGCCTGCTGCTGCAATTTCATCATATGCTCCCAATTTAAATCCAATAGCGTCAATTACTGTTGCCTCGGATTCTACCAGCATTTTTAAGTGATCCTCCGACTTGCCAACCTTTTTGGAGTTAATTACACCTATATCCCTGGACATTAACAAGGGATTAGGGTTTCCTTCTCCAAAAGGTGCCAGAATCTCAAGCTCTTTTACAAATTCCATATGAAGCTCTGAAAAAACAACCTCTATATCTCCAAAAACCTTTGGAATAAATACACTCTCATCAAGACTATCCGCCCAGTCATTAATTTTATTACTAAACTCCTCTATTTTGTCCACTGCAATAGTAACCCCTGCTGCCAGATCATGACCACCAAACGCCTCAAGAAGACCAGAACAATGATGTAACCCTTCATGAATATTACATTGGCTAATACTTCTGCCGGAGCCCCTTCCTATTTTCCCTTCAATAGCAATTAAAATAACAGGCTTGTAAATTTTATTAGAAATCCGTGATGCCACAATACCCACTATTCCCGGATGCCAAAGTTCTGATGCTAAAACCACCACTCTTTGTTTTGATAAATCCAATCCATCTAACATTTCTTCGGCTTGTTTAGCAATAGCAGCATCAATTACTTGACGTTGTTGGTTTGTCCGGTTTAGTATCTTTGCTAACTCCCCTGCCCTTTGGATAGAATCTGTTAATAACAACTCAAGTGCAGGTGTAGCATCCCCTACTCTTCCTACTGCATTTATTCTAGGAGCCAGACCAAAGGCAAGTTCTTGAATACTAATATCTTCCCCTTTAATACCGGCAATATCTATTAAGGCTTTTAGGCCCTTTCTTTCAGTAGTAGTTAACAACTTCAAACCTTCTTTGATAAAGATTCTATTATCACCAGAAAGAGGAACTATATCAGCTACAGTACCTAAAACCACTAAATCTAAAATACCAAAAACCTGATCCTTCATTTGTAATCTTTGAGAAAAAGCCTGAATAACTTTAAAAGCTATCCCTACTCCTGCCAGATCATAGGCTTCTTTAGGAGATGCTAATTTGGGGTTTATAACTGCCCAAGCTTCAGGGAGATCATCTCCGGGAAGATGATGGTCTGTTATAATTACATCTATGCCCCTTTCCTTAAGAACTTTAACTTCTTGTATTGAAGTAATACCGCAATCCACTGTAATAACCAAAGAGCAGTTTTTAGCCTCAATAGCAGAAAGCATATCCATAGTTAAACCGTAACCATTTTCCACTCTATT
>JGI20163J15578_10000216_pt1 | contig 23729 bp, 19 predicted proteins | sample TergutCu122P1_FD_15578 | JGI IMG/M metagenome (IMG submission 15578)
TGCCAAAAAGGTTTTTTCTGCCATCTGGATTTACTTCTTTTATGTTCAATAATGGATACTTTTGAGAAACCAATGACAGGCAACAACATCATCACCATGGATGCCAACGCTCCAATACCAGAATAGAAGAATACATGCCTATTAATTGGAGTATCAATGGCCGCCCGAGATACCAGCTCTAGGAAACCATTTGAAGCACCCAGCAATCGACAAACCATTATTCCTAAAGGTATTCCCAGAATAATGCTCAGAATGCCAATCAGAACGCTTTGCATAAAATACACATAGATAATCTGCCATCGACTGATTCCTCTACTTTTTAAGATAGAGATATCATTTTGTTCCAGGCGCAGTACCTGCCTAGAGATAATGTAGATATAAAATGCCAAAAATATGTAAATGGGAACTTGTAACACTAACAAGGTTTGAATGAGTCGATTGGTTCTGCCAACATAGTTAATTAAAGGTTCGATAAAATTCTCTTGATAAAATAGACGATCTCCTGCAATCTCCACTAATTCCTCATAAATTCTTCTGTTGGCTTCAAAATAACGGTTGACATCAAAAGTTGACAACCCATAAAAATCTAACAAAATGGTCCAGTAAGATTGTAAACCATAGCCTGGACTTTCTCGATCCAGGAAATAATTCTCCACCAGAGTGTGTGAAACCAACACGGTTCTTTGAAAATTGTTTGGATTTGTCCCCCAAAAGACTCCCTGCTCTCCTGTGGCTTCATAAACTCCAACAATTTTAAGATAATATATGGTGGTAGACTCCGATTCATCATCCGTAACATTTGCAATCACTAACAACTCACCCAATAGCAAGTCATTGCGGTACATGGTTTGGTGGTTAGCAACCCCCTCTATAATGTTTCCATCCCCCAGCTCATCACTTGGTAAGCGACCATGAAGGAGGGTAATATGATCTTCAAATCCATCAAAAGTATTAAAGTTCAATTCCCGTGCCCGAGGATGTACCTCCCTAGGGTCTTTTGGCTGAACTCGCATCCGATTCATTACTAGATTTTGTACGGTTTTTTCCACTGGAATACCCATGGTATTGATCACCAGCGGTACCCCTTCATTTTGAAGGGTTTCATAAATGAATAAACTTTCCTCTGGGAAAGCCCTTGAAAAACGAAATCCTACCTGGATGGTGGTTGGGTGGATATTTCTATCTCTTTGGATCTGCTCAAAATCCCCAATAAGAATTCGTTGCATGGCAGCCTGAACATAAATAGGGGTACCTGATAAAATCCCAATGAGTAATACATTACCAATGAGAAGACATAACATTATCCATTTGTTCTTCCAAATTTTCCTAAATAGAAATGAAATCAATTTAACCTACCTCACTACTCGCTGTCCTTCCTTTAACCCAGACAGAATCTGTACATAAGACCCATCTTCAAAACCTGTATCCACAAAACGAATTCTAAATTCCCCATCTTCGTACAACCATACATAACGCTCATCATCATGAACATTCATGGCCTCTCTAGGAAGCACCAACACATTTTTTATCACAAACTCTGTTGGACTCCCCTCAAGTCTAAGACCACGAAGTACAGAGTACTCTATTCCAAGTTCGTAAATACTCTCCCATAACTCTTCTCTGTTTTCAGGTTGCAGGATGAACTTATACGCGTCCTGTCTGGTGCCTATTGCAATTGGATCAGAAACCACTTCCACCATGAACTCTAAATCATGTCTAGGCATACTTGCTGGAAAAACATCCCCATATCGAATCAGCTCTATTCTTCCTTCAGCCCATAGTTGAAAACTTTCAGGGTCAATGATTCCTAGAACCTCCTCCTGCCTTCCCATAACAGTATCCACCTCTTCTTCCGTAATCCAAACAATCGCTCCNTCAAAAGGCGCAACAATCTTATCTCCCTCCAGTTGTTCATAGAGCCGAATAAGTTGTTCATGGTAAGCTTCTAANCTTTGTTCAACCTGACTGTAAAAATTCCTAGCAATGAGTTCTTGCCTGGCAATCCGTTGATTCTGGGTTTGCCTCTCATAACCATCAATCATTGNATCCAAAGCTACCCTCATCTCATGAAGAAGATTTTGGTGCTGTTCCCATCCTANNATGAGATCTCGCTCNCCTGCTTCTATGGTGAGATACAATACCTCTATTTCCTCTTCTATCTCCCTAGTATCAAAGGTAGCAACCGCAAGAACATCTCCCTGGGTCACCACTTGGTTGAGTGAAACAAGGATTTCCAGCAAACGTACTTCTTCTTGTTCGAAGGAAAGATAACGGACTTGATCCATATCAAAGCGTAGGGGATGTATTCCACTTTATGAATCTCACCAACTTCAACAGAAACCAAATTCCTTACACGCTCTTCCAACTCTAACTCTTCAATGGGAAGAATGATTCCTTCTTCAACTGCCCTTTGGTAGGCCTCCATAGAAGTCACATCTTGACCCACTATATAAGCACAAGAAGAAAGAAAAGCCACCGTGATGGAGGTTAAAAATAATAGAATGATCTTTCTTATTTTAACGTTGTACAAAGACTTCTTCCCCCTCTTCTAATCCAGATAACACTTCTACAAATGCCCTGTTCCGTATCCCCACTTCAATCCTTCGCATCTCTCTAACCCCATTATGATTAACATAGACGTAGGGCCCAGTTAGGAGAGAATATACTGTATTAATGGGAACCATCAAAGTGTCCTTGGCTACATTGTTGTAATAACGAATAATTACTGGTGTACCAGGCGTCAAAGAAACTCCAGCTTGGGTAACATCAAAGCGAGTGGGTGGAATCAGTTCATTTAATACATATCGTGAAAACTCACTCTCACAAAGAACTCTTGCCCTTAAAGGGTAAATCCTATCTCCAATGATGGCTGTGATTGCAGGCTCTCCAGTCAAAGAAAATGGTAGATGACCTGTGGCCGCATACTCAATAAAAATATCCTGCTCATCACTGATGCACACAATAGTTTGGAAAGGATAAAGAAATTCCCCAAAAGTCAAATTAGCTAACCAAGTAACCCTGCCATCGTAGGGAGCCAGTAATTCCCCTCTTGCCAGTTGCTGGTTTAAATCTTCTAATCGACCCTCTAAATCCCTTATGAGCAACCCTTGCCACTCATGGGCATGGGATAACTCAAGATGTCTTTGGTTAATGTCAAAGGTTTTGCTAAGAATTAATGTACTGCCTGCATCATCGGCAATAAGCTCCATGCGCTCCCCCTCTAAGATGGAGATTTCAACATGAGCTAAGTTGTTTTCAAACTGGTGCTTTTCCTGGATTCTAGATATTTCAGTCTGCAAATTTTCTATCTGCTGCTCAATCTGCTCTACATCCAGACGTGCCAGTAGCTGTCCTTGGGTTACATAATCTCCTACCATCACATGAAATTCACCAAAACTTAAAGAGGTATTACCAAAATTCAACTGTTCAGAATGAACACGAACAATCCCTTGATATTGCCTGATCCGCTCAAGGTTCCCCCGAGTTACTACCGCTAAGTCAACCCTTTGACTTGCTGGTGGGATAAGCTCAGGAGGGGGAAGTTGTCCCACACCCTGTGAGCAACCCGTCAACAACAATATAAAAATGAGAAAAAAGTATTTTATGTATCTTTTTAAAAACATATCATTAAACCCTCTTCTTTTAAACTGGCTTAAGTCAAATCCCTGAGGTTCTTCATCAATTTAGCCTTATCCTTTCATGCTAAGATAACAAAGTTTTTAGCGAACGATTAGTTCCCCTTCTTCTACCCCAGTTAATACTTCAGTTAATGAGTTTCCTACCAACCCTACCTGAATATCTCTAAGCACTCGAAGTTCTTCCTCAAGTACAAAAACAAATGCTCGATTACCGTATACAGTGACAGAATTTGTAGGAACAGCCAACACCTCTTTGGCTACATCGAAAATCACTTGAACACTACCTGTAGTTCCAGTAGCAAAGCCGTACTGATGTCCTCCTTGAATCATGATATAGGCCTCATAACCACTTCGATCTGCAGTAATCCCATGTTCAATAGGGTCAACCACCACACCGTAATACAATTCTCCCTGTACAGTTATATTGACAACATCATCAACATTTAAAAGAGTTGCCCCATCACCACTCACCATAAAAACAGCTTCCGTTATATCTGCAATCTCTGCAATCCGTTGATCGGCAACAGTAAGGTCACCAGGATTAAAGCTTCGAATAAATGCCACATATCCATCCATAGATGCACGTAACAACCGTCGTTCCAGCTCAGCCTCTATACTCTCCATTCGAAGGGTTAAAACATCGATTTGATAGTAATATTGTTCACGTCGTCTTACATAACCTATGGTATCCACTGGCCTTTCCGTTAAAGACCATCTTTGTAAATGAAGAGCATAAGTCTCCTCAAGTTGCCGCAGACCAACTCTGGCAGCCTCTATATCTTTAATGATTTCCTCTAATTCTTGAAGATAAGAACTTCTGTCTAACTCCAAAATGACATCTCCCTCACTAACAAAATCTCCCACTCTAACATTTACTCTGTAGATTAAGATACCATTCATAGGAAAAGAAAGAACTTCTTCACGAGTAGGGACAAATCTTGCTCGAAGAATTTGATAGTATACTACGTCATCAACAGTAACAGAATCAGTAATGTAAAAGACTGGTGCAGGAAGGGACAATGTAGGGGCAGGCAAAGTGGCCTCCTCTACAGGAAGGCAACTGGAAAGTGACAAAAGCACCAATATCAATAATAAACCACAAGCTCTTCTTTTCATCACTCAAACTTTCTTATTTGACAGTTAACATTGTTTCTTTATTGTTATTACATTTTACTGTAGTATACTACACTTTATATGCTACCACAAACAACTATTTTGAATTCAAAGAAATACTATTGCTGAATCATAAAATTATTGTTGTTGAAATCAGAGATATACTGTTTTAAACAAATGTTACTTCAGGCTTTTCGAAAAAACAAATACCATACTAATACCAACAATGCCTATCCCGCAGCATATAAAGATAATATTGATGTTCACAACATCTGCCAATGGCCCCCAGATCAACATTCCTAAAGGTAGAACTGCAGTAGTGAGCATGTTCATTAAAGCAAAGACTCTTCCAAGATATTCTCCATCAATCCGCTCTTGTATAATGGTTACCATAGGAGGCCTGAACATGGATATAAATATCCCTGCAATGGCTCGAATAACAAGAAATAGAATAAAATCATTAAAAACTCCCATTAAAGCCATCATCACTCCACAAAATAATGTGGCCACAAACATGGTTTTCTTCTTCTCCTTAAAACCTCCCCAAATGCCAATGATTCCACCACCAATGGCCATGCCTCCAAAAAAAGCCAACTCTACAACAGCCAGACGCCAAGCCTCTCCTCCATAAATTCGAACAATCTGCAAAGGTACCAACAGCACAATAGGACCAATCATAAAATTCGTCACAGCACTTATGATAACAATCCATTTAACCAGCTGATTTTGCTTCATATACTGGAAGCCTATCTTTAATTCTTTCCAGGTTGATTTCACTTCATTAACAACCTTCCTCTTTGGTACTTTAACAAAAAACACCAAAATAAGAATTCCAATGATGGCTGTTGCTACATCAAAATATAAAATCGTATAAATAGGGAAAAATGCCATTAAAGCACCTGCCACTGCTGGGGCGGCCATTTGAGAAATGGATTGAATGGATTGGTGAATCCCGTTCACCTTGATCAATTGATCCTCTGGTACAATCTCTGGCAGAATACTACTAAAAGTAGGCACTAACACTCCGTGACCAATCCCCCTTGCCACATTGCATAGTAATAACAAAAAGATGTATTCATGGCCAATGGAAAATACAATTGCCACGATTACAGTCATTATAGCAACAAAAGAATCAGAGATTGCAAGAATCCATTTTTTGTTGTATCGGTCTGCCCATACTCCAGCAAAAGGTGAAGCCACAAATTGGGGAATAAACTTTGCTAAAGTTAACAGGGTCATGGCGATTCCTGACCCTGTTGTTAACGTAACATACCATAAAATAGCAAATCCTGCCAAAACAGAGGCAAATATGGTTAAGCTTTGACCGAGTAATAATAATGTTAGATTTCTTTTCCATGAAGCCTCAACTACTGTCATATTGGGTTCCCCTTTAGCTTTGCTCAGCTTCAATAGGAGTAAAAGCAAATTTCGTCACATCAAACAGCCCCATATCTGTGATTTTCAATTCTGGTATAACAGGTAGAGACATGAAAGCCAAAGTCATCAGTGGCTCCACCTCTTCATTTATCCCTAACTCATTGTGAAGAACATCCTGGATTTCTTCCAGATTTTCTGCGATTCTTTCTCCACTTAGCTCAGACATTAACCCAGCAATGGGCAGAGACAACTTACAGATGGCTTTTTCATTCTCAATTGCCACCGCTCCACCATTCATCTGTATAATCTCCTCTATGGCCGCCATAATCTCCTCATTGTTCACCCCTACTGCGACAATGTTGTGAGAATCATGAGCAATGGTGGTAGCAACTGCTCCTTTTTTCAGACCATATCCTTTTAACAGGCCTACGGCAATATTTCCTGTATGGTTATGACGTTCGACAATGACAATTTTCACAATGTCTTCTTTGGAATCAAAGATAAAATCTCCATCCTCTGTAAGTGAAATATTGGCAACAGATTTTTTGGTGAAAATTTGGCCTGGAATAATCTCAATGACTTTTACTTGGTGAGAGGTGGAATTTAAATGAAGCTTCTTTATGTTCAAACCACTAACATGAACACTACTTGCCACCTTACTTAGAGTTAATTTATCGATAATTGTTTTGTCAAACTTACCCAAATACTCTTTATCTTTTGCCACTAACTTCCCCTGGACAAGCACTTGAAGTACATTAAAATCTTTCAGATTATCCACAAGGATAATGTCCCCTTTTAGACCTGGAGCAATGGCTCCTCGATCAGACAAATCATAACATCTGGCAGGATTAAGGGTTGCCATTCGAATGGCGATGATAGGATCAATCCCTTCTTCCACACAGATTCTTAGGTGGTTATCTATATTCCCCTCTTCAAGAATGTCTTTAGGTTGTCGGTCATCAGAACAAAGTAAGAGGAGATGGCTATTTTCCTTAGTTGCTCCCTTTAACAATTCTCGCAAATTCTTAGAAGCCGAGCCTTCTCTAAGGAGAATATACATCCCTAACCTTAGTTTTTCATGCATTTCTTCCACCGTAAAGCATTCGTGGTCTGTTTTTATCCCTGCCGATACATAAGCATTCAACTCTTTACCGGTAAGACCTGGAGCATGTCCATCAATCACTTTACCCGCATTGATTCCTGAAACAATCTTGCGAATAACTTCCTCGTCTCCATAAACCACTCCTGGAAAGTTCATCATCTCCCCAACACCAAAGGAATCCTCAAGGGATAGTAACCCTTTCAAATCTTCACTGTCTATAATGGCTCCTGAGTGTTCAAAAGGAGTAGCCGGAACACAGGATGGAACTTGGTACTTAATGCCCAAATCCGTCCCTTTCCCTGAATCAACCATGTATTGAAAACCAAATACACCACACACATTGACAATCTCATGAGGATCCGCAATAATGGTAGTGGTTCCCCGAGGCACCACCAAAGAACCATACTCTACAGGAGTCAAAAAAGAAGACTCAATATGAATATGACTATCAATCAAACCTGGAAGTGCATAAGCCCCTTTGGCGTCAATCACCGTCTCTCCATCATACTCTCCAAGGCCTGCAATCTTCCCATCTTTAATGGCAATGTCCATTTCTTCTATCTCACAAGTATAAACATTCACCACCCTAGAGTTCTTAATGACCACATCAGCCTTCTCCCTACCAGATGCTACGTTGATTAAACTCATTAACTCTTCTTTTTTCATATTGCTCTCCTTCTACTTTCCTGGATTATCTCTAATGATACATCATACAAATTATATCTATTCAAAAACTTTAGCTTAGACAAAAGCTTCCTGTGAGGCGTCCCCTTATGGGTGCATTTGCAGGAATGCTAGAATATTTTACATATTAAACTTAGTTATAGGTTTTGAAAAAATACTGTTTACCTTTTCGTCCCCACTCCATCTCTCTTAGCAATCTTCAACCGATTAATGGAGACCATATTCTCACCACTTTTCACCTTAAACTCCGTCCCCTCTTCAATCTGATGAATCTGCAATAATTTATCCCCTCTGGTCAGCTTCATCCCTCTCACCCCTACTGCCGTTTTCTTTTTCTCAGGAATGTCTACCGTTGGGAAACGTAAGAAATACCCTTTTTCCGTTTGTAAGACTAAGGTTCTATCCTTATGAGCAATCAAAATACCCACCACCTCATCATTATCCAATAATTTAGTGGCAGCGATGGTTCTCTTTCCTACCTGGAACTCTTCCCCTGGAACGGCTTTAATCATGGCATTTTTTGTTACAAAGATAAATCTACCTATCTCCAGCTGTCTACTGTCGCAGATCATCACAATCTCTTCTGTAGCACTGTCATAATTGCTCACATTATCAAGAGGAACCCCCTTATCCCTTAATTTTACAAATGGCAGATCCAACGCTTTGATTTGGTGCATCTTACCTGTATTGGTAAATAAACAAAGCCTACTGGTGTTTTTACAATCTACAACAATCTTATTCTCCTCATCCGCTGCTACTTTATTTCGTTCATAAAGATTTAGATCGATGGTTTTGCCATAACCAAACTTGTCCATTAAAAAGACAACTTCCTGCTCTTCTATAGGTTTTTCCTCAAAGAAAACCTCCTCTGCATCTTCGATAATGGTTCTTCTTTTTCTAGAAAACTCCTTGCGGTATTCTTCCAGCTCTTCAATGATTAAGTTGGACATGGAATCAAAGTTTTCCAAAATGTCCCGATAACATAGTATATTCTTCAGGGTTTTTTCGTGCTCTAACTGAAGAGCTGTAATCTCCAGCCCAATCAAACGGTGCAATCGCATCTCTAAAATCGCCGTAGCTTGTCGCTCGGTAAAACGTAACAACTTTGCCATCTTCTTACTGATGTTGGATTTGAACTTAATCTCTCCTGTATCTCCAGAAACCAAGCAGGCTTTCACCTCTTTCACATTTTGACTGCCTCGAAGGATTTCAATAATCAAATCAATAATGTCAACGGCCTTGATCAACCCTTCTTGAACTTCCTTTTTCTCTTCTTCAGCTTTCAGTAAGGTTTGATACTTTCGTGTGGTCAATTCAAATTGGAAATCCGCAAAATGTTCAACAATGGCTTTTAACCCCAACACTTGAGGACGACCATCGGCAACGGTTAGCATGTTTACCCCAAAGGTATCTTCCAAGCGAGTCTTTTTATAGAGCATATTCTTAAGGTTTTCTACATCTGCTCCTTTTCGAAGCTCTAAGACAATCCGAATTCCGTCTTTAGAGGACTGATTAGAAATATCAATGACATCTCCTGTTTTCTTAGCTTCCACCAAATGATAAACATCATTCAGAAACTTCCCTATTCCATTTCCGATCATGGTGTAGGGAATCTCTGAAATCACCAAAAGCTTCTTGCCTCCTTTAAGGTCCTCTATCTCTACTTTACCTCTAACCTTAATCTTCCCTTGGCCGGTTTCATATATCTTCAGTAGTTCGTTCTTGTTTACGACAGAGCCACCTGTTGGAAAGTCTGGTCCTTTTAAATTTCTCAACAAACCACTGGTGGAAATCTCATTGTTTTTAATATAAGCAATGATGGTTTTAATGACGTCCCCTAGATTATGGGGAGGTATGCTCGTGGCCATACCCACAGCAATCCCTTCTGCTCCATTGACCAGTAAATTGGGGACACGGACAGGCAACACAATAGGTTCCTTTTCTGTTTCGTCAAAATTGGCACGATAATCAACGATTTTCTTGTCCAGATCAGCCAAATATACCTCTTGAGTGAATTTGGTCAGCCGTGCTTCCGTATAACGCATGGCTGCAGCTCCGTCCCCTTCGATTGAACCAAAGTTACCATGACCATCAGCGAGAATCATGCCCTTTTTAAAGTCTTGAGCCATCACCACCAATGCATCGTAAATGGAAGTATCTCCATGAGGATGGTATTTCCCCATGGTATCCCCTACAATGCGGGCACATTTTCGATAAGGACGATCATGCTTAAGACCCAGTTCATGCATGGCATATAAAGTCCTTCGCTGAACTGGTTTTAATCCGTCTCGCACATCAGGAAGAGCCCTGGATACGATAACGCTCATGGCATAATCAATATAGGACTTTTTCATGATTTCAGAGTACTCTGTCTTAATAATTCCCGGTTCTTCATTTCTCTTTCGACTCATAATTCACATTCCTTCGCTGTATATTCGTGCACTTTTCGTTATATGCACGGTTTTTTTATGTCTTATTTCTATCCTTTCGTATCCTCCATCATATGACTTCAAAAAATCCAGGAAAGTTTTTATGTTGTCTTGCCATCTGATATGACGCACTTCTCGGTCAGCTTAAAAAGTAGTGTCAGGTTCTAAAAATAAGCAGATTATATGTCCAGCTCAGCTTCTTTGGCATTTTCATAAATAAAAGCTCTTCTTGGAGGAACCTCACTTCCCATGAGCATCTCTGTCACCTCCGATGCCATTCGTGCATCATCTATCTCTACTTTTTTTAGCATTCTAGTTTTAGGGTTCAAAGTCGTATCCCATAACTGGTCTGCGTTCATCTCACCAAGGCCTTTGTATCTCTGCAAGGCAAAAGACCCTTTTTCTTTCTTGCGATATTTCTCTAGCTCATGGTCATCGTACAAATAGATTTCTTCCCCCTGCTTAGGTGTAACCTTATATAAAGGTGGCATGGCGATGTAAACATGGCCGTTATAGATTAACTCTGGCAGGAAACGATAGAATAAAGTCAAGATTAAAGTAGAGATATGAGCTCCGTCCACATCAGCATCTGCCATAATTACAATCTTCCCATAGCGTAACTTCTCTATATCAAAATCATTACCATATCCTTCTGAAAACCCACAGCCAAAAGCATTGATCATGGTTTTTATCTCTGCATTGGCCAATATTTTGTCAATGCTGGCCTTTTCTACATTTAATATCTTCCCTCTTATAGGCAAAATCGCTTGGAACTGTCGATTTCTTGCAGTTTTAGCTGAGCCACCTGCCGAATCCCCTTCTACAATAAAGATCTCACACTCTTCTGGCTTGCGACTTTCACAATTAGCTAGTTTTCCATTACTATCAAAAGAATATTTTTGTTTGGACAGTAGGTTGGTTTTGGCTCGTTCTTCAGATTTGCGAATCTTTGCGGCTTTCTCAGCACAGGACAAGACCTTTTTTAGGGTTTCAACATTCCTATCGAAGTATAGAACGATTTCATCATTGGTCACTTTTGAAGTCGCCCTGGTAGCATCAGGATTATCCAGTTTGGTTTTGGTTTGTCCCTCAAAACGTGGATCTGGGTGCTTAATGGAGATAATGGCAGTCATACCATTACGAATATCTGCCCCTGTATAATTACTGTCCTTTTCTTTAAGTATTCCCAATTCTCTAGCATATTGGTTCATAATGGTGGTAAATGTGGATTTAAAACCTGTAAGGTGAGTGCCACCTTCTGCGTTAAAGATATTATTGCAAAAGCCCAGTACTGTTTCGTGGAATTCATTGACATACTGGATAACCACTTCTACTTCTATTCCTTCAACTGTCCCTTTGTAATAAATAGGATCATGAATGGCTTCTTTTTTCTTATTAATGTTCTTAATAAACCCAATAATCCCTTCAGGTTCATGGTAGGTTTTTACTTCTTTACTATCCTCTCTTTTGTCTTCAAATCGAATGGTCAAAGTAGGGTTAAGATACGCCGTTTCATGGAGACGACTTTTAATTTCTTCTGAGCGAAAAGCAATGTTCTCAAAAATCTCCTTGTCAGGCAAAAAATTGACTTTCGTGCCCGTTTTCTTGGTTTTTCCAATGGTAGGCAACAGTCCCTTTTCTAATTCAATCACAGGAGTCCCTCGCTCAAAACGGTCATGATGAATGAACCCATCACGACTTACCTGAACATCAAGGTATTCGGACAAAGCATTCACCACAGCTGACCCTACACCGTGGAGTCCACCACTGGTCTTGTAAGCACCCTCTTCAAACTTTCCTCCTGCGTGCAGCGTGGTAAATACAATCCGCTCCGCCGATAAGCCTGTACTATGCAGATCTACAGGTACACCACGTCCATTATCTTCCACAGTAACAGAGCCGTCAGCCTCTATAGTCACAGAAATGCGGTTACAAAAACCAGCCAAATGTTCATCCACTCCGTTGTCCAAAAGCTCATAAACCAGATGGTTTAATCCCCGACTGGACACACTCCCAATATACATTCCTGGCCGCTTGCGAACCGCTTCCAACCCCTCTAAAATCGAAATACTCTCAGCATCATATACCTGTTTGCTCATTCTCGTCACTTCCTTGTCTTTAGATATTTTCAACTTCAAAGCACATTTTCACTAGGATATATTATCATGAAAATCAACTGTTTTGCAAGGAAATTATCAATAAATTGTGGTTTTACCCATAAAAAATAACCAAATATGGTATTTTCCTGATTTGGTTACTCCAAATGCACTAACTCTGTTTTCAATAAACCAAAATCTCATCATTTTCATTAATGGGAGACTCTTGTAGTTTTAACATATTTTTCTGAATTTCACTTGACATTTCTCCATAGTTGCCTTAATATGTATGAGTATGTTTCGTTCCACGACCGTGTCCGTGTCCGCAAAGACGAAACTTCCAAATAAAATTAATTTCAATCTTTCGGAGGTGAATGTACATTGGCGAATATTAAATCAGCTAAAAAAAGAGTTTTGGTAAACGAAACTAGAGCTGCTAGAAACAAGGCAATCAAGTCAAAAGTTAAGACAGCAATCAAAAAAGTAAATGTTGCTGTTGGAGATAAAGATGTAGAGACTGCAAAAATAGCATTAAAAGCTGCAATCGTTGAGATTTCAAAAGCTGGAACCAAAGGTGTTTATCACAAGAAAACAGTATCTCGCAAAATCTCTCGTTTGACGAAGACAGTAAATGCAATTGTAGAGTAATTAATAAAACCACCTGCTACCGTCATGGCAGATGGTTTTTTTAATAAAATCCTTTAAAATCAACATTCTTTAAGGGTTTATCACCTCAAAAATCCATCTGACTTTATCTGACTTTTTTGACATCACCTCACAACATTTATAGTTTCTTGTTAAAATACGCAGTTGCTAGTATAACGATACCAATTAACAAGAACATAATTTTGTCGCTAATCTCTACAGTTCGGCTCGCCTTATTCCGCACCATCTACCAACGCTCATCGCCCTTGTACTCTGCCCCTTTTTTGGTAGCCCATGTTATAGGGATAAATATAGCTATAAGTGTAATTGCGTGAAATAGACCTGACATTTGTTCAATCATTTTTACCATTCTCCTTATATTCAAATACTTCTGTAATTGGAACATCAAACACATCAGCAATCTTCCTGCGTCCAATCTCGTTCTGCTCTTAGTACTTTTAATCGGTTTTTTACCAAAGCATTGAGATTCGGTGAAAAAGTCCTTGAAAACCGCCGAAGAAATCGCGAAGTTTAAATCTTTGCTCGATATGGGTATTATTACGCAAGAAGAATTTGACCATAAAAAAAGAAAGCTATTGGGTATGTAAATCCCCAACAACTTCCTTAGGATACAATTATCTACTTTAATGTTTTTAAACTAATTATTAATCAGCTTATCTTCATCTTTCCAACTGTACAATTCCCTAATCTCTTCCCCGACTTTTTCCAAAGAATGCCCTGCCGCAAGCTTTCTCATGGCTCTAAACCTTGCTTGCCCTGTTGCAGGTGACATATCCAACAAAAAGTCTCTTGCAAAGGTTCCATCTTGAATATCTGCCAGTATTTTCTTCATGGTCTTCTTGGTTTCATCGTTGATAATTTTAGAGCCTGTAATGTAGTCACCATATTCGGCGGTATTGGATACGGAATAACGCATTCCTTTAAATCCTGATTCATAAATCAAATCGATGATGAGTTTCATTTCATGAACACATTCAAAGTAGGCACTTCTTTCATCATATCCCGCTTCTACTAAAGTCTCATACCCTGCTTGCATTAAAGCAGTTACGCCCCCACACAATACTGCTTGTTCACCAAATAAATCTGTTTCCGTCTCTTCTTTAAAAGTGGTCTCTAATACTCCAGCTCTAGCTCCACCTATGCCTGCTGCATACGCTAGACCCTTACCAAGAGCCTCTCCTGTATAGTCTTGTTGTATCGCAATCAAGCATGGAACACCTTTCCCTGCTTGATACTCACTTCTTACTGTATGCCCTGGCCCCTTAGGCGCAATCATCACCACATCTACATTCTCTGGAGGAACAATCAATCCATAGTGGATACAGAATCCATGAGCACACATGAGCATATTTCCTTCTTCTAAGTTTGGCTCTATGTCATTCTTATATAGTTCAACTTGCTTTTCATCGTTAATAAGAACCATAACAACATCGGCTTTTTTTGCCGCATCTGCTGCCGTATATACTTCTAGTCCTTGGGACACAGCCTTATCCCATGATTTGCTTCCCATGTAAAGCCCCACAATCACGTCTACCCCTGACTCTTTAAGGTTCAAGGCATGAGCATGACCCTGACTTCCATATCCAATAATAGCAATTGTTTTCCCTTTTAACACCTCTAGATTACAGTCTTCCTGATAGTATATTTTTGCTGACATTGATTTTATCCTCCTCGTTGAATGCCTTATAGGACACTCATCATTAAATCGTTAGTTCCATTGACCTCAATATTACTTTTGGTCAAACCTTACAGGTTTCCTTCATTTTTCTTTACCACCTCTGGTTATGGCGGTAAGTCCTGTTCTTGCAATTTCCAACACTTCATATCCTTCTAGCAAATTTAGGAACCCATCTAATTTATTGTAGTTTCCAGTGAGTTCCACAATCATAGCTTCAGCACAAACATCCACCACACTAGCTCTAAAAATATCTGCTAAAGCAACAATCTCTGCTCTTTGAGTGGGATTAACGCATATTTTCACCATAATCAACTCTCTTGCAACAGTATCGTCTTCATTGCATAATGTAACCCTTCTTACATCTTCCAACTTTCGAACCTGTTTCTCAATTTGAGATAAAATCAACTCATCTCCTGTAGCCACAACAGTGATCTGAGTGTACTTGGGATCTGCTGTAGCTCCAGAGGTAATGCTGTCAATGTTGAACCCTCGGCGACTAAACAAACCTGCAATTCTACTTAACACCCCAGGGGTATTGTCAACTACCAATGAATAAATCTGCTGTCTCATCTGAACACCTGCTCTTTCTTAAACAATTATATTAAAGCAAACCAAAAAACCGAGTGCGTTCTGTTTTTTTATTTTATCAGCCATTTCTCCTTTTGTCAAGTATGCTAACATTAAATGCTAACATAAACAGAAGAAAAAACCCACAAAGTCAACCTTCCTGAGTCTTATCTTCCTAAATGACTTATTTTCTGGGCTAGCTGGAACTCGCCCCAATATGCTAGCCTAGAGAATTACATATTCACCAATCCAAAATGACTTCCAATGTATCTTACTAAAATCCCACCTGCTAACCCGATAAATGGGTTTTTGGTCAAGGCGGTTAATGCCATGGCAACAGATGCTTCTGCTGTATAGCCTGTGCCAAATGCTCTACCAAGATTGGGAACAAAGGTTGCGAAGAATCCAATGATGAATAAGAAACCTGCAATGGCTTGAACAGGAATGTATCTTACCGCTTTTGTCATCAACCCTAAGAATAACAACAAGGCACAAAGTAACATCATGGCTACCCCTGCCATTACTGGCCAAGGTGCTGCTGCTGTCGCAGAAATAATCGCCCCAACGGGTGCTCCACCAAAGAGAATACTTGGAATATCCGCCAAACTGTTAATCACGGTTAGGTGATCCATATTTTGTTCTGTTCCTGCAAANCNTGCNGTNATNTTACCAAAAGCAATATTGGTCCCAATGTTCAANCTAATAAAAGCCAAAGCAAANTAAATGGCATAGAAACTAAATTTTGGTTTCATCAGTTTAAAGTCTGCCCAATACTCTTTCGTCCAGAACTTGGGATTGTCGTTCTGAGACAGGTCTCCTTCATAGCCATCTGCCCTAGAAGCTTTAACTAAATCAATACGACGTCCTCTTTTTCCAGTTTCTGGGTCTTTTTGAATCAAAGCATAGTCAATGGTTGCCACGGTTACAGATACTGCAATTACATAAACCAATGTGTGAGGATTGCCTAAAAAGAATACGTATGTGGCCAAAGCACTTACAAAAGAGATAATTCCAGTCCGTCTAGATTGCTTGAGCATATCCAAGGTAATCCCAGCTACCATCAAACCAACACCTGCCATCATCCCATTCACTACCGCCGGACCAGCATAAGCAGCAATACTTGTCACTGCGCCTGCTAAACCTAGAGGAACCATAACGATAACCGCAATGAGTAGAGCTCCTATCCGTTCATTTACATTTTTCATAAAATGAGAAACCGTAAGAATAGAGGATTGCCCTGAAATCGGAGTGATAGAACCTGTCAGTAAGTTACCTACAGCACCTACCAAAAAGGCAAAGGCCGTTGGTTTCATCTTGTAGCCTTGTGCTGCCGCCCATGCAAGCATGGTGAGTCCGTTTACCGCAACAAAAACTACTGCGATAGAAAAAACCCATAAATCTTGAAAAAACATAATCGCTACCTCGCTTTCCTTTTCTCCCCAGTTTCTCCCCTATCATGTGGCATAAAGCTACCTTGTAACACTTTCATCATTATACAATAATATATAGTTAAAAACAACAGAATTAGAAAATCAAACATTGCAACCGACTAAAGGACAGTCTGCTGAATTAATCCCACAATTTCTCAGGGTAAAGTCCTTCACTTTTCATCTTACTAATCGCTTTTAAGACTCCCTCCTTGTCCTCTTGATAAGTAATTCCGTACCAATGGTCTGGAGATTTTAACACTTTCACATTTGCTTTCTTCTCTTTAATCAGCTCACCAACTACACTTGGTAGGAAAAATTCAGCTTTCATTGGGCTGATCAACAGGTCATTTTCAAGAAAAGATACAAACTGCTTTTCCAACTCTCCCATAAAACTTTTACTAAAGCCAAAAAGATTCATGGATACAGTGGCGTCAGGTTCTATTTTCGTCCATGTTTCTCCTTTATCTTCTGTAAACTGGATATCACCTTCTTTATACTCAATATGAACTCGCTCAGTTATTCTAGTTAAATAATCTTCATCATCGATCTCACAAACCCCTCTTGAGACAAAACCATTCTCCGTTAAAGTTTTCTCCAATTGATAGCCTACCATTCCATAGGAGTATATTGCCTTTCCACAAGGCTCTTCCATCTCTGGATTTGCCAACAAATAATCATAAATCAGCTGAAAACCCTCTGCTCCATAATAATCATCTGCGTTGAGAACTACAAATGGTCCATCAATCTTATCTTTGCAGCATAATACTGCGTGACCTGTACCAAAAGGCTTCTCTCTTCCTTCAGGAACTTGATAACCTGGTGGTAAGTCTGTCAACTCTTGATAAACGTACTCTACTTCCATATGTCCATTTACTCGATTGCCAATACACTCTTTAAAAAGTTCTTCATTTTCCTTTTTTATGATAAAGATCACTTTCTCAACCCCTGCTCTTTTCCCATCATAAATGGAAAAGTCTATAATAATATGCCCTTCATTGTCCACAGGTGCGATCTGTTTTAACCCTCCAAAACGACTTCCTAACCCTGCCGCCATTATCACTAATACTGGTTTTTTCACTATACTTGTCCCTTCTTAATTAATTTTAGATTTTTTTATCTCTTTTTCTTTTGACATATTTTACAATAGTAGGTTCCTCTGCCCTTTACTTTCTCTTTGTATATCTCATCTCTACAAACAGGACAATTTTTCTTCCCATGAACTTTTAGTTTCTGCTGGTAATCTCCCGATATTCCAACATTACTGAAAGAGTGAATTGTCGTTCCTCCTGCTTGGATTGACCTCTCTAATATGTCCATTGAAACTTCAATTAGTTCTACGATTCTTTTTTTACTCAACTTACTTCCTGGGGTATGAGGATTTAACCCCATCTCAAAGCAAATCTCATTGGCATATATATTTCCAATTCCTGCAATAATAGTTTGGTCAAGAAGAATTGATTTAATAGGTAAATTACTTCTGTGGATTTCAAGATACAAATCACTGGCATTGGCTTCCCAAGGTTCTGGCCCTAATTGATTTAAAGGAGGTAGCTTCTGGTAATTTTCTCGATTAATCAGTTGCAATCTTCCAAACTTTCTGACATCGTTATAATACAAATGGCTTCCATCTGAAAAACCGAATCCAAGATGATCGTGCTTGTTTCTTGAAATATCCTCTTTTTCTACTTCATCTACATCATTGCCAGGAAGATAACGATACTTCCCTTCCATACGCAGATGAGAAAGAAAAGCTGTGCTCTCCAAAATAAAGATGAGATATTTCCCTGTTCTTTTGATGTCCACTATTTTCTGTCCTTTAATAGCATTGATGAATTCATCATAATCACCTGTAATGATTTTAGGATAAAAAATATTGATTTCTATTATTTCTTTTCCTACAACCAAATATTTTAAAGTATTGCGGACATTTTCTACTTCTGGTAATTCAGGCATAGCTGATCTCCTTTGCAGGTTGAGGGTTTTGTTAAATCGATTGTACCATAAGATAGCAAACGCCACAAACAACTTAATCGCAAATTCGTTTAAATTAGCACTTCTAATTTCATCTTACATATACTATAATCAGAAGTGAAAGAAATAAGGAACTAGGTGATGGATATGGCCATAAGGTTCATTATAGCAACTACTTTATTTATATCAACTATCATGTTTTTTGTTGTTTTATTAGTCGGTGGAGTGGCTGTTGCTGCACGCCTTCCTCTTCTTGTGGACAACATTATTCTTGAGAGATTGGAAACTGTTGTACATGAGAATCCAGAAGAGTTAACAGATGAACCCTTTGTACCTATTCCCATACAAATACCTGCCGAAACACCTCCTTGGCTTCACTTTGATGCTCCTCAGGGAATTGTAAACGTTACCATCTCTGCTGCAGGAGACGTTACCTTAGGTGGAGACTCAAGGTTATTAGGATATCACCAGTTCATGGAAGTGTTTGAAAGAAATAATCGAGATTTTAGCTATTTTCTTCGATATGTGCGTCACATTTTTGAAGACAGTGATCTATCTATTGTTAATTTAGAAGGTACCCTTACTTATGCAACGGAGCATATTTATGCCCCATTTATCTTTCGAGCACCACCAAGCTTTGCTCGGATTCTCACTTATGGCGCAGTAGATATTGTTACAGTGGCCAACAACCACACCTGGGACTTTTTTGAGGCCGGCTACCTAGATACTCTTAATGCTTTAAGTGCAGAAAATATCCATTACTTTGGCAATGACATTAATACCCTAATAGAAGTAAATGGAATACCTGTTGGCCTATTTGGTTTCCTCATGTGGGAAGACAGTTTTTATCATCGCACAAATATTGAAAATGCCATTGCTGATTTGCAACAGCGAGGAGCCCAGTTGATTATAGCTTATCATCACTGGGGCATAATGGGAGAAACTTTAGCTGCTCCTTATCAACAAGCATTAGGACAATTCACTTTAGACAGTGGTGCTCACTTAGTGTTAGGCTCTCATCCTCATAATATTCAAGGGATTCAAGAGCACAATGGTCGCTTCATTGTTCACAGCCTAGCTGATTTCTGCTATGGTGGACACAGTCATCCAGAGGATCATGATTCATTCATCTTCCAACAGACCTTTACCTTTGTTGATGGTGAATTACAAGATACACAGGACATTAACATCATCCCCATTATGATGTCTTCTACCCGCTACTATAATAACTTCCAACCTATTGTTGCAGGTCATGAAGATGCCATTCGTATAAAAGATCGATTGATCAGATACAGTGAGTGGATAGGCAGTAGGTTGATTGGGGAAATGTTTACTATGCCCTAAAGCAATGAAACAAACGTCAAAAAATAATATCTTTTCAGAAGAAAAATACTATAAAGGAAACTTCGGCACTAAAATATGGTTACACTATCAACAAAACTAGTCTTTCATCTTCCTCACTCTCATTCTTTAAAAGACAAACGAAAGGTTCGCCGTAGTATTGTCGAGAGAACAAAACATCGCTTTAATGTGTCTATCGCAGAAGTAGATACACAAGATGTACTGCAAACTTTAACCATAGGGTTAGCCGTTGTTTCGGGTGAACATTATCATGCTAAGGAATCTATGGAGGAAATTCTTCGATTTATTGAAGAACATATTGATGCTGAGCTGATTACAATTGAACATGAGTGATTCTAATGTTATTTTATTTATCATAAGCGACTCATCTAATACCAAGCAATAATACTGACCTTATTGTAATAGTATGACATAAGTGTAAAAAGGTATTTTGACGCATATGATACGGATTAATACAATATTTAGTTTATATGAAGGAGACAAAGCATGAGAAATTTCGAATTTTACGCACCTACAAAAATCATCTTTGGAAAAGGTACAGAAAGCCAAGTAGCTGAGCAAATCATTGCCTTTAATGGGAAGAAGGTTTTAATTCATTATGGTAGTGAAAGCGTTAAAAAAACTGGCTTGTTAGAAAGGGTTAAACATTCATTGGAACAATCATCCATACCCTATGTAGAATTAGGTGGAGTGGTTCCTAACCCTAGGTTGTCCAAAGTCATGGAGGGGATTCAACTTTGCCAAGATGAAAATGTTGATTTTATTCTGGCTGTAGGTGGTGGCAGCGTCATTGATTCTGCCAAAGTCATTGGTTATGGTATTTACAATGGAGGTAACCCTTGGGATTTTTTTGATGGAAAAAGGCAGATTGAAGGTTGTCTACCCATCGGTTGTGTCCTCACCATATCCGCCGCTGGAAGTGAAATGAGTGATTCAGCGGTCATCACCAATGAAGAGGGTTGGCTTAAGCGAGGTTGCAAAAGTGATACAGGACGTCCAAAGTTTTCCATTTTAAATCCTGAGCTCACCTATACTTTACCGGAATATCAAGTTGCTAGTGGCATAGTGGACATCTTAATGCATGCCATAGAACGGTATTTTAGCAATGAGACCATGGAGCTTACAGACCGCCTTACCGCAGGTCTAATTAAAACCGTACTAGGAAATGCCTACGCTTTATTTGTAAGTGGAGTCTTAGAGGTGGATGCAGATAAAAGTTCTTTCTATCATCATTTTGCTGAAATCATGTGGGCGGGAAGTGTCGCTCATAACGGATTGTTAGGTTGTGGTACAGAAGGAGGAGACTGGACTCCTCACCGGTTAGAACATGAATTAGGTGGCTTGTTTGATGTAGCCCATGGTGCCGGTATTTCTGCAGTATGGGGAAGCTGGGCTAGGTACGTATACAAAAATAACCTTAACCGTTTTGCACAATTTGCAGTAAACATCATGGATATTTCTCCTGACCAAAAAGGCTTACAAGAGATTGCTTTAGAGGGAATTGAAGCTTTAGAAACCTTTTTCAGAAACATAAAAATGCCAACCACAATCTCTGAATTAGGCATTGAAGTAACCCATGAACAAATCTTTGAAATGGCAAACAAGTGTAGCCGCAACGACACTCTTTCAATGGGTACTATTAAAACTCTAAACAGAGAAGATATGGTTGCGATTTTAACCATGGCAAGGTAGTCATTCTCATTATTGAATCTATAAACTGAATACATTCCCTTCTCACCAGCTTAAGCTGACTGACCCAACATAATTGGAGGAAGACTATGGATAACACAAAGAAAACTGAGGAAATAATCACTTCAACTGAATATACATCCAGTTTAGTAGAAAACTCTGAATTAATGATAGATACACCTGGTTCAATAGCGGACCATCTAAAGCCCCTTCTAGGAGAAGAGGAAAAGATACATGGTTTATTACCAATAAAAGAAAAGCTGAGTTCCTTTTTAGCCTTTACAGAGCTTCGTATCCTCTATATTTTCCTTCCAGAGTTTCAGAAAAAAGGGAAATTTTATAGCTATCCTTACGAAACCTTAAAATCTTTAATGATTAAAGAGCGGAGTTCTAACCCTTCTATAGAAAAGAGGAATTTATGGTATCTGATTGATTATACTTCAAATGACATTATTATGGCAGAAGTTTTTTCAGATGAAGATATTGATTTTATAAAAACCCAAATGAATAATATCCCTACTTTTAGGGAAATTCCTATGGTTAACAAGACGTATGGTCATAAAAAATTCAATAACTTCATAAATAATCCAGAGTTAGCTGTTGAAGATAAGAGAAAAACAAGCATGGCTTTTGTTCTCATAGCAATTATTCTAATCCTAGCCCTTGTAGTGAGGAGAATGTAGGTTTCTCTTATCGTTTACTTATTCGGTATGCTAAGATGAAGTATGCTGAGATGAATCTACCATAGCAAAACATCATTCAATAAACTACTGTTCTTTTTGTGCTTCTTTATCTAAATACATCTCTCATCAATCGATTGGCATTTTCAAAGGCGATTTTGTCAATCTGCCTTTCTGTAATTCCAACCTGTTTAAAGTGTGGCCACAACAGTTCCATCTCTTTTACATGACCGACCCAATCTACTCTTTTACTATTTTCAAAACCATCTAAATCAGCGCCAAAAGCAACCACCTCTTCACCTGCTACATTAATCATATGTTTGGCGTGTAAGGCAATGTCTCGGCAGGTGGCTAACTGTGTTGGATTTAAGAATGCTGGAACAAAGTTCAACCCTGTAACACCACCATGATCGGCCAATGCTTTTAGCATCTCATCGGTTAGATTACGGGGGTGGTCACACAAAGTCCTGGCATCTGAGTGGGAGGCACAAATGGGGCTCTTACTGTGATTGATACAATCCCAAAATCCACCTTCAGATAAATGAGAAACATCAATTAACATTCCTAGACGATTCATCTCTTCGATGGCTTCCAGTCCAAATGCCTTCAATCCTTTTGCCATCAAGTTTTCATCTTTGCTGTTAGGATAACCTAGGCAATTTTCAAAATTCCAGGTCAAAGTAATCAATCGAACCCCTTTGTCATATAACTTAGACAATCGATTCAAATCGCCGTTTAAGATTCCTCCCTCTTCGACTGTGGCAACTGCTGATATAATATGATTTGCCATATTATCTGCAATTTCAGAATAAGAAAATACTTGTTTTAATTCTGAGCTTTGTTCAACCTTCAATCGATCCAGCATCTCTACAACACCATCGTATGCACCGTCCCAATTGGAATAAGCCTGACCATCCACATAACAAGCAAAGAATTGTACCACCATTCCTGCTTTCTTAAGGCCTGCCAAATCCATATCCAGTTGATTATTAGAAAGTGTAACCTCTGCAGGTGCTTTTACAAGTCTACTTAATGTATCGCAATGTAAGTCAATTAGTCTCATTAATATTCTCCTTGTCTACTTTATATCGTAAATTCCCCCTTACCTATGAGGTAATTGCTCTTACCTCATTGCTTATAGACTCTTCACAGGAACGCATGGCCAAAATGGTTTTCTCCAACAACTCCTGAAGCTCCCACCCTAACATCTGGGCTCCATCTCGAATAACATCACGGTTACACTTGGC